>Ga0075026_100000008_pt1 | contig 54877 bp, 49 predicted proteins | sample Str012_2_FD_71392 | JGI IMG/M metagenome (GOLD analysis project Ga0075026, IMG submission 71392) | Freshwater sediment microbial communities in response to fracking from Pennsylvania, USA - Straight Creek_MetaG_SC_2012 | ecosystem: Environmental > Aquatic > Freshwater > Creek > Sediment... | reverse complement strand
GCGACGACGCGGGGGGGTGGGCGACCGAGGCAATGCCGCTGCCTACGGAGCAGCCGATTGAGTATCCGCGACGCGACCTCTGCAGAACTCGCGGATTGGGATGCACGGACCGTGGACGCGCCGGGCGGACACGTCTACCAGTCGCGGGCGTGGGCCGACCACCGCCGCAAGTCGGGCTGGCAACCACGCTTCCTCGTCGCCGAGGACGGGGGACGGGTCCTCGCACTCACCCGGTCGTGGGCGTTCGTGCCCGGCGGGAGCGCCTATCTGTCGCGCGGCCCCGTTGCGATGGGCGCGGACGCGGGCAGCCTCGGTGCGCGGCTGGTGACCTTCGGGAATGCCCTGGCGGCCGAGGGGATCGATGTCGTCGCCGCCGATCCGGAGGTGACCGCGACGGAAGCCGCGTTTCGCGCGACGATCGAGACCGCCGGCTTCCGCGCGATCGAGGAGATCCAGCCGTCGCGCCATCGCGTCTCGCTCCCGTTGGGACCCGGCGCGGACGAGACGGCGGTCTTCGATGCCGTCGCCAAATCGACCCGGCAGCGGATCCGCGGGGCCGAGAAGGCCGGGGTCGTCGTCGTCAGGCATGACGCGACCGCCCGTGCCAAGGGGGTGGGGGAGGGCTTCCTCGCACCCGCCGAAGACGCCGACGCGGCGCTCGATCGCTTTTACGACCTGCTGCTCGAGACGGGTGAGCGGCGGCACTTCTCGTTCGGCCCGCGCGCGGGATCCGTCGCCTGGTGGCGCGCAGCGCTCGCCGCCGGCCACCTCGTCTACCTCGAGGCGCGTACGGACACAGCCGAGGGTGAGCCGCTCGGAGGTCTGGTCCTGTACCGCCACGGCGGGCGCCTGTCGACCGTCCACTCGGGCGACCACGCTGCAAGCCGGAGTTCCCATCCTGGCGCCCTCCACCTGTTGCGTTGGCGCGCGATCGAACTGGCGCTGCGGGAGGGCTGCACGGAGATGGACCTCGGCGGCGTCGACATCGCGGGCACCCGCAACGAACCGACCGACGGCGATGCCCTCTACGGGCTGTACCAGCACAAGGTCTCGTTCGGTGCGCGCTGGCTCGAGTTGACGGGCGCCCACGAGCGGATCTACGACCCGCGCGGTTACGCGACAGGCCGGCTCGTCGGCCGCGTCGCTCGAGTGGTCAAGCGATGACGAAACCGACTCTCGACGGCTTCCTTGCCGCTGCCGAACCGACCGAAACAGCCGACCTCGGTGGGCTCATCGACCGGCTTGCGGCGGGCGGAACCGCGCTTGGGGCGCGGCGGGACGGCCAGGCCATCGGTCCGACCGGCCTCGCCTCCGTGCCCATCCGCGGTGTCACCCACGATTCGCGCGAGGTCCGGCCGGGGTCGCTGTTCGTTGCTGTCCCCGGAACCCACGTCGACGGGCACGGTTTCGTGGAGGCTGCCGCGACGGCGGGTGCCGCGGCCGCCATCGTCGAGATCCCGATCGCAGATTTGGCGCTCCCGCAGTTGATCGTCGCCGATACGCGAGCCGCATTGGCGACGGCTGCGGCGTGGTGGTACGCGGACCCGAGCGGCGATCTGGCGGTCGTCGGGATCACCGGCACGGACGGCAAGACGACCACCTCGTTCCTGGCCGTTGCAGCGCTCGAAGCCGCCGGCATCCGGACCGGGATGACCGGCACGGTCGCGAACCGGATCGGTGGCAGCCAGGTCGCGCACGCTGAGCACGCCACGACGCCCGAGGCGCCGGCCCTCCAGCGGCACCTGGCCGCGATGGTCCGCGCCGGCGACGGGGCGGCCGTCATCGAGACGACCTCGCACGGGCTCGCCTTGCGTCGCGTGGACGAGATCCGCTACGACGTCGCGATCTTGACCAATCTGACCCACGAGCACCTCGAATTGCACGGGACGTGGGAGGCATACCGCGACGCGAAGCTGCGGCTGTTCGAGCTCCTGGCCGGGCGCGGCGGCAACCGATTGCGCGAGGTCGGCAAGCCACTCGGCTGGCCCGCGACCGGGATCGTCAACGCGGACGACCCCTCCGCGGGCGCGTTCATCGGGGTGACCCAGGAGGCGGGCGCCAGCGTCCTGACATACGGTACCGATCCGTCGGCGGACATCCGCGCGACCCGCATCGAGGAAGACCGCCGGCGTCTGCGAGTCGCCTACGACGCCCCGTCCGGAGCGGCGACGCTCGAGCTCCAGCTGGTCGGCCGGTTCAACGCCCACAATGCCCTGGCAGTGGTCGCATTCGGCGAGGCGGTCGGGCTGGACCCGGCGGCGGTCCGCGAAGGCCTCGCCTCCCTGGCGGTCGTGCCCGGCCGGATGGAGCGGGTCGACCTCGGTCAGCCGTTCGGCGTCGTCGTGGACTTCGCCCACAGTCCCGCGTCGCTCCAGACCGTTCTCGACCTGCTCGCGCCGCTTGCCGCTTCAGGTGGCGGCGGCCTCATCGCGGTCTTCGGGTCGGCCGGTGAGCGCGACACGCTCAAGCGCCCGCTGATGGGCCGGATCGCTGGCGAACGCGCCCGGATCGTGGTCGTCACAGATGAGGACCCGCGGGGTGAGGACTCCGCGACGATCAATGACGCGATCGCCCGCGGCGCCGAGGCGGTCGGCAAGCGGCGCGACCACGATCTCCTCGTGATCGATGACAGGCGCGCCGCCATCGATGCCGCATTCGAGCGCGCTCGACCGGGCGACATCGTCCTGCTCGCGGGGAAAGGCCACGAACGCTCCATCATCGGTCCTGGTGGCCCGATCCCGTGGGACGAGCGCGCCGAAGCCGAATCGGCGCTGCGCCGGGCCGGCTTCGGCTGAGCGTATCCTTGCGACCGATGGCCACCACGACACCACGCGCCAAGACCCAGCCGGATGCCGCCTCCAGGCGCGGGCCTCGGCGTGCGCCTGTGGTCGCTGCGGACCCGCACGGCAACGGACCCGACCTCGGGGCCCTCAGGACGCTGCTCTACACGGCCGTCGTCGAGCAGCACGCGGGCGCCGATCTCGAGCCCATCGGGCGCGCATTCGATCTCGCGGTCGCGGCGCATGAGGGCCAGAAGCGCGCCACCGGAGAGCCCTTCGTCACACATCCGATCGCGTCGGCCCAGATCCTGGCCGAGCTCGGACTCGACACGACGGCCATCCAGGCCGCCCTCCTGCATGACGTCCCGGAGGACACGGAGTACAGCCTGACCGACGTCGAGGAGCGGTTCGGACCTGAGGTGGCCCAGCTCGTCGATGGCGTCACGAAGCTGTCGCGTTTCAGTACGCACAGCCACGAGCAGCAGCAGGCCGAGAACATCCGGAAGATGCTGCTGGCGATGGCCCAGGACATCCGGGTCGTCCTGATCAAGCTCGCCGACCGACTCCACAACATGCGCACCCTGCATGCGTTGCCGGTCGAGAAGCAGCAGCGCATCGCTCGCCAGACGATGGAGATCTACGCGCCGCTGGCAGAGCGGCTCGGCATCTGGCAGATGAAGTGGGAGCTCGAGGACCTCGCCTTCAAGGCCCTCGAGCCCGAACGGTTCCGCGAGCTGGCGAAGCTGCTCGACACACGCCGCAAAGGCCGCGAGACGTACATCGAGCGCGCCATCGCCGAGCTCCGACCCAGCCTGATCGCCGCCGGCATCGAGGCCGATATCGAGGGCCGACCGAAACACATCTACAGCATCTGGAAGAAGATGCAGCGCAAGAGCGCGGAATTCGGCGAGATCTACGACGTCTATGCCATCCGCCTTCTCGTTGACGAGGTGCGCGACTGCTACGCGGCGCTCGGCATCGTCCACTCGATCTGGCGACCGATCCCCGGTCAGTTCGACGACTACATCGCCGTCCCCAAGAACAACCTCTACCAGTCGCTCCACACGGCCGTGATCGCACTCGACGGCAAGCCGCTCGAGATCCAGATCAGGACCCACCAGATGCACCAGGTGAGCGAGGTCGGCATCGCCGCCCACTGGCGCTACAAGGAAGGCACCAAGTCCGACCGCGAGTACGACGCCAAGCTCGCCTGGCTGCGCCAGCTCATGGACTGGCAGCGCGACGTCTCCGAATCGGACGCGACGGAGTTCGTCGAGGGAATCAAGCTCGATATCTTCCAGGACCAGGTCTTCGTGTTCACTCCGAAAGGGGACATCAAGGACCTGCCGGCCGGCGCGACACCGCTCGACTTCGCCTACCGGATCCACACCGACGTCGGCCATCGGACGATCGGTGCCAAGGTCAACAACCGGCTCGTCCCGCTCGACTACCGGCTCAAGAACGGCGACATCGTCGAGATCGTGACAACCAAGGGCGAGCACGGCCCATCGCGCGACTGGCTGAACGTGGTCCGAACGAGCCACGCCCGCGAAAAGATCCGCCAATGGTTCAAGCGCAAGGACCGCGACGAGAACATCGTGCACGGCCGCGAGTCGCTCGAACGCGAACTGCGCCGTCTTGCGCGGACGTCGATCGCGGCCGTCGGACTCGACGGGATCGCCGACGTCGCTCGTCAGTACAACCACGAGACCGTGGACGACTTCTACGCGGCCATCGGGTACGGCGCGGTCAGCGCCCAGACCGTCGTCATGAAACTGGGCGTGGTCGACGACGTCCAGAGCACGCTCCCGAGCGTCGCGCCGCCGCAGAAGCTCGAGCGCACGGGCGGCGTTCGGGTCAAGGGCGTCGGCGACCTGCTGGTCCGCTTCGCCAAGTGCTGTCACCCGATCCCGGGCGACCCGATCGTCGGGTTCATCACCCGCGGCAAGGGTGTGACGGTCCACCTCCAGACCTGCACCACCGTGATCAACGAGCGTGAGGTCAGCCGACTCATCGACGTCGAGTGGGAGTCAGCGCCGACCGAGACGTACCCCATCGCCATCCGGGTCGAGGCGTACGACCGGACGGGCCTGCTGTCGGACATCACACAGATCGTCGCGGAGAACAAGGTCAACATCGTCGCGGCGCATGTCGGCGTGACGCCCGATCACACCGCCGTGGTGACGGCCACGATCCAGGTCCACTCGGTGTCACAGCTCGCTCGCGTCATGAGCCGGATCGAGACGCTCAAGGACGTCATCACCGTCCAGCGCGACACGGGGTAGGAGTGCCCTCCTTCAAGACACCGCGCGGCACGCGCGACCTGCTGCCGCCCGAGACCGCGACGTGGAGCCGCCTGGAGCGGCTCGCCGCCGACCTTGCGGCGCGCTACGGCTACCGGCGCATCGAGACACCGCTGTTCGAGCTGACCGACGTCTTCGAGCGCGGGGTCGGCGAGGTCACCGACATCGTCGAGAAAGAGCTGTTCCGGCTCGCGCCGCGGACCGAGGAATCGGAAGCGTGGGCGCTCCGCCCCGAGCCGACGGCGGGCATCGTCCGGGCCTATATCCAGCACGGGATGCAGACGTGGCCACAGCCTGTCAAGTTGACCGAGACCGGCCCGATGTTCCGCTACGACCGGCCCCAAGCAGGCCGCTACCGCCAGTTCTGGCAGTTCGATATCGAGGCCATCGGCGACGCCGGTCCTGCCATCGACGCCGAGATCATCGAGCTGGGCACTCGCTTCTACCGCGACGCCGGGCTCGTCGGCGTCGAAGTCCACCTGAATTCGATCGGCGACGCCGCCTGCCGGCCATCGTATATCGCTGAGCTGACGGCCTACTTCGAGGGGAAACGTGATGCCCTTCCGGCCCTCGAACGGGAACGCCTCGGGCGGAACGCCCTGCGGCTGCTCGATTCGAAGGACCCGGCGATGGCCGCGCTCAACGCCGCCGCGCCCAGGATCACCGACCGGCTGTGCGATCCATGCGCCGAGCACTTCGCGAGCGTCAGGTCGCATCTCGATGCGCTCGACGTGCCGTATCGGCTCGAGGCCGGTCTCGTCCGCGGGCTCGACTACTACGCACGGACCACGTTCGAGTTCTACGTTGCCGGGCGCGAGGGGCAGCAGCAGGCGATCGGCGGCGGCGGCCGTTACGACGGCCTCGTGGAGTTGCTCGGCGGGCGGCCGACGCCGGGCATCGGGTTCGGGATCGGCATCGACCGGCTCATCCTCGCCCTGGCCGACACCGGCGCCACGGTGCCGCCCGAGCCCGCGCCGGTTGCCGTCGTCGTCGGCGCGGATCCCGACGACACGACGGCCCGGCTCAAGGTCGCCACGGATCTGCGAGCGGCCGGGATCACGGCACGGGCGGAGCTGGGACGCCGCAGACTCGGCAAGCAACTCGAATCGGCTTCGCGCGACCACGCCCATTTCGCGGTCATCGTCGGCGATGAACTCGCCAGTGGCGAGGTCGGCCTGCGCGACCTGCCGGCGGGCACCCAGAAGCTCGTGTCGCTCGCAGACCTTGCCCGCGAGATCGGTCGCGCACACGCCGCCCATCGTCACGGGAACACGACCGACTGATCGCGGTCTCGCCGCGGCTCGATGTGGCCGGGTCGCAGAGTTCAGATGAGCAGCAACCTGACCGCGACGACCATCCCGACCACGATGATCGTGCCACGCAGGACCCGCGGAGACAGGCGCCGTCCGACCGTCGCCCCGACCTGACCGCCGATGGTCGAGCCGATCGCGAGCAGGATCGCAGCTTCCCAGGCGACGGGCGCGACCACGATGAAGATGATCGCGGCGACCGCGTTGATCACAGTCGCGATGACGTTCTTGAGGCCGTTGAGACGCTGCAGATCGTCGTCGACCAGGATCGACAGCAGCGCGATGAGGATGACCCCCTGGGCGGCCCCGAAGTAGCCGCCATAGATGCCTGTCAGGTAGACCCCGAGGACGAGCAGCGGGCCGCCGCCCGGCCGTGGTGCATGCCCGAGACGCTCCCGCCGTTCGAGGACCCACGCTGACAGGCGCGGCTGGACCGCTACGAGCCCACATGCGACGAGTATGAGGATCGGCACGATCCGGGCGAACGCGCTGGCCGGCAGTACGAGCAGCAGGGTGGCGCCGGTGATGCCGCCGAGTGCGGCCGCGACGACCAGTGACCGGGCTCGGGCGCGTTGCCCGGCAAGCTCACGTCTGTAGCCGATCGATCCGCTGATGGACCCGGGGACGAGGCCGATCGTGTTCGACACATTCGCGACCAACGGCGGGTAGCCCAGGATGAGCAGGGTCGGGAACGTGATCAGCGAGCCGGATCCGACGATTGTGTTGATGGTCCCGGCCGCGAGACCAGCGGCGATGATGACCAGCGCCTGGAGTGGATCGATCACGCGGACTCCCACAGGACGGCAGGCGCCGCATGGTACTAGGCCGGTGGCGAGGCGATCCCCCGCCGGCGACGACGGCTCGCGGCGACGACTGTCGCCGCGAGGGCCGCGGTCGCCAGCAGGACAGCGGCGAGAAGATCGACCTCGGGGGTGCTGGATCCGACCGACGGCACGGGCGCGTCCGCGTCGGGTGGGGACGGTTCGACGATCGCGACCGCTATCGCCGACGACGCCATCGACGGCACGGGCGCCGACGTCGGACTCGGGGCCGCACTCGGGACAGGACTCGGATCGGCGCTCGGAGGCGGCACATCCGTCCTCCCTGCCATTGCCCGCGGAGCCGGCGCTGCCGGTTTCGTCGGGGCGACCTTCGGGACCGGCTGGATCGAGATGTACCGGCCGTCCCAGACCATCGAAATCGGCGGGTACTTCCACGGTGTGAAGTAGCGCTTGAGCTGGGCCGTCGTCAGCTTGGTGTTCGGTGGCATGTCGTAGCCCCCCTTGCTCTGGAGCCCGTACAGGGGTCCTGTCACGCGGACGCTGGTCACCGTGAACGACGAGGTCCTGGCTGGATCGGCGCTCGCCTGGAAGCCGGTCAGGATCCAGCCGTGGTTGCCACGCGAGACCGTCAGCGCGACGGGGAGGCCGGTCAAGCGCAGGCGGGTCACAGCGGACCGCAGCGCCTCGTCGAACGTCGCGCTCGAGACGAGCCGATAGCGGTCGTCGACGAAGTGGCGCAGGCCGGCCGCCCAACCAGCCGCGTCGACGCCAGCGGACAACGGCAGGGCGTACCGGTTCCGCCCGCGCATCCAGGCGAAATAGTCGCGCTGGCTGCTGGTGGTGTGGTCGGTCTGGTGGTCGACGATGTTACGGACGATCTGGACCCCAGCCGCCGTGCACCACAGCCACGACTTCTGGGTCGTGAAGACGCCCGGGCGGTAGAGGCTGACGCCGCCGGTCCACGTCGGGAGTGCCTTTGCGGCCATCGTCGGGCGGGGTGCGGTGGCACCGACTCCGGACAGCGCCAGGACGAAGACGGCGGCGAGTCCGGCGACCGATCGCAGGCGCCTCGGGTGCGGCATGTGCCAATGCTGCTCCCGATCGCCGGATCGCGCTTCGGTGGCGCTACACTCGTCGCCATGACCCCACAGCACGGGATGCCACGATGAGACCGCGACGCGTCCTGCATAGCCCGACCGTCGAGCCGGAGCCGTTCGACCCGGCGGCGTTCCCGGGCATCGAGGAACGGCTTCGGGCGGATGGCGGTGCCGCAAGCGAGCGCTGGCGGGAACTCGTGGCCTCGAACCGGACGATCGTCGCCGACGGCGCGATGGGCACGATGCTCTTCGCCAACGGCCTGCTCTTCGGTGACCCGCCCGAGGTCTGGAACCTGTCCAAGCCCGACGTCGTCCGGAGCATCCATCGCGGCTATCTCGACGCCGGGTCGCAGATCCTGATGACGAACACGTTCGGCGGCAACCGGATGCGGCTCAGCCTGCACGGGCTCCAGAACCGGGTCGCGGAACTCAACCAGACGGCCGCGATCCTGCTGCGCAGCGAGGTCGACGCGGCCGGCGGCGATGCGCTCGTGGCAGGAGATATCGGGCCGAGCGGTGCGATCCTCGCCCCGACCGGGACGCTCGAGTACGACGAAGCGGTCGACATCTTCGCCGAGCAGGCCGCGGCGCTCGTCGCCGGTGGCGTGGACCTCATCTGGATCGAGACGATGTCCGATCTGCCCGAGGTCAAGGCCGCCATCGAAGGCGTCCGCCGTGTGTCGCCGGGGATCGCACTCATCGCCACGATGACCTTCGACACACGTGGCCACACGATGATGGGCGTCAGCCCGGAGCAGGCCATCGCATCGCTGACGGCCTGGGGCGCCGATGCGGTCGGCGGCAACTGCGGCAACGGCCCGGCCGAACTGATCACCGTGATCGAGCGGATGCGCGCCGCAGACCCGGATGTTCGTCTCGTCGCCAAGTCGAATGCGGGCATGCCCGAGCTCGTCGACATGCGCGCCGTCTACCGGGCCGACCCGGACACGATGGCCGCCGCCGCGCTCACGATGCGCGACGCGGGCGCGTCGATCGTCGGTGGCTGCTGCGGCAACACGCCCGACCACCTGCGCGCGATCGCGGCGCTCGTCGCAGGCTGAAGAGCCGCTCCGGCCGATCAGACCGGATCGTGGAACTGGATAACGGCCAACAGGTTCCCGTCGGGATCCTTGAACCAGGCCGCTCGGCCCGGTCCGATGGTGGCGATCCCCTCGATCGTCTCGGGCGTCGCGTACATCTCGAAGATGACTCCGCGAGCGCGCAGGTCCGCCACCTCCGCGTCGATATCGTCGACGGTGAACGCCATCTGAGTCGTCGTCCCACTTGACGGGCTGCCGGCGCGCGACAGCGCGAAGAGGCTACCGGTGGCGGTCCGATAGATGACCGCACCGGGTCGCTCGGCGAACGGCGTGAAGCCCAGGATGTCCTCGTACCAACGGCGAAGGCGTTCGACATCGAGTGTCGGGAGCGTCGTATGCGCACGTCGATCGGCCAGCATCGTCGAATCTCCACTGTCAGGTCGAGCCAACGGCGGCGTCCGTCGGGTCCGAGCCGCTACGATACCCCGGCCATGACCGACACGACCCCGAGCCTCGCCACGCCCTATCGCTCGCACACCTGCGGCCAGCTCCGCGCGAGCGACGCCGGCACGACCGCGCGCCTCGCGGGTTGGGTCCACCGCCGCCGCGACCACGGGCAACTCATCTTCCTGGATCTGCGCGACCGTCACGGGATCACCCAGGTCGTCATCGACAAGACCGACTCGCCAGAGGCGCACGAGCAGGCCAGCCGTGGCCGACCGGAGTTCGTGGTGATGACCGAGGGTACGGTCGCGCTGCGTCTGCCCGGCACCGAGAACGCGAAGCTTCCGACCGGCGCGATCGAACTCCAGGCGACGGCGGTCACGATCCTGTCGGAGGCGAAGACGCCGCCGTTCTACATCAACGACCCGGACGCCCCGGTCGACGAGATCCTCCGCCTGCGCTACCGCTACCTCGATATCCGCCGCGAACCGATGCAACGACGATTGATGCTCCGCAGCCGGATGGTGCAGGCCATCCGCGAGGTCCATCATGCCAACGGATTCGTCGAAGTCGAGACGCCGACGCTCATCAAGAGTACGCCCGAGGGCGCCCGCGATTTCATCGTCCCGAGCCGCCTCCAGCCGGGCACCGTTTATGCGCTGCCGCAGAGCCCGCAGCAGCTCAAGCAGCTCCTGATGGTCGCAGGCATCGACCGCTACATGCAGATCGCGCGTTGCTACCGCGACGAGGACCTGCGTGGCGACCGCCAGCCCGAATTCACCCAGCTGGACCTTGAGATGAGCTTCGTCGACGAGACGGCCGTGATGGGTTTCGTCGAGTCGATGGCCATCGAGGTCTCGCGGGTCACCGTACCGGAACGCCCGATCCTCCAGACACCCTTTCCGAAGATGACCTACGAGGAAGCGCTCGAGCGCTTCGGGTCGGACAAGCCGGACATCCGGTTCGGGATGGAGCTGGTCGATCTCGGCCCCGCGCTCGTGGCGGGCGACGGGACGCCGTCGTCGGGCTTCGGCGTGTTCGATACGACACTCGCCGTCGGCGGCCAGGTCAAGGCGATCGTGGCGCCTGGGATGGCCGGTGTGACCCGGCGCGAGATCGACGAGCTCACGGAGCGCGCCCGGCGGTTCGGGGCGAAGGGTCTCGCGCATCTCGCGCTCGGGCCGGGTGGCGAGACCAGGGGGCCGATCGCGAAATTCCTCTCAGACGACACGCAGCGGGCGATCATCGAATCCACAGTTGCCTCCGAGGGCGACCTCATCCTGATCGTGGCCGACACAGCCGATGCGACTGCCGACGTCCTGGGCCGCCTGCGTGTCGATCTCGGCGATCGGCTGGGTCTGGCCGACCCGAACGCGCTCTCGTACGTCTGGATCAACCGCTTCCCGATGTACCAGTGGGATCCGGAGATCGGGCGCTGGCACGCCACCCACAACCCGTTCTCCGGAGTCCTGCCCGAGGACGAGCAGCTGCTCGTGACGGCCTCCGGCGACCCGGCCCGGCCGTCGCACGAGGATCCGGCGGGTCGCGCCCGGGCGCTCCAATACGACCTCGCGCTCAACGGCTGGGAACTCGGTGGCGGTTCGATCCGCATCCACCGCCGCGACCTGCTCGAACGCAGCTTCCAGCTTCAGGGCCACACGCTGGAGGGGATGCGAGAGAAGTTCGGCGCCGTCCTCGACGCCTTCGGGTACGGGGCGCCGCCCCACGGCGGGATCGCTCTCGGCATCGACCGCTGGGCCGCGCTGCTCGCGCTCCAGACGAACATCCGCGAGGTCATGGCCTTTCCCAAGACGCAGTCCGGGACTGACCCGATGCTGGAGGCGCCGTCCATCCCGGAGCCCGGCCAGTACGAGGAACTCGGCCTGCGTTTCGTCGGCCTGCCGGGGCGCGTCGGCGTCGAGCCCTCCTCCTGAGCGGGGAGCTCGGGCCGCTCGACTGGTTCGCGCAGCGGCCCCGCCTGGCGGCACTGATCGGCGCGACCTGCATCGCGTTCTCCGGTGTCTTGTACCTGTACGCGGCCGTCTCGCCGGCGACCGGCACGTTCTATCGGGCGGTCTTCGGGCTGCCGCTGCTGGTGCTCGTGGCGTTCTGGGAATGGCAGCGTCACGGACCGTTGCCGCGTCGCTCGCTGGCCATAGCGGCCCTCGCCGGCGTCGCGTTCACAGGTGACCTCATGTTCTGGCACAACGCCATCGAGTCGGTCGGTGCGGGCCTGGCGACGGTGCTCGGGAACCTTCAGGTGATCATCGTCGGGTTCTTCGCGTGGCTCCTCCTCGGGGAGCGGCCCTCCCGGGCGACCCTCCTCGCGCTGCCGATCGTGCTCGCCGGGGTCATCCTCATCTCGGGTGTCGTCGGCAGCGGGGCGTACGGCGAGAACCCGCAGCTCGGGGTGGTGCTCGGGATCGCGACGGCGATCTGCTACTCGGCCTACCTGCTGCTCATCCGACTTGGTGGACGCGACCAGCGCCGGCCGGCAGGCCCGGTGGCCATCGCGACGTTTGTCGTCGTCGTGTGCTCGTTCGCGATCGGCGAGCTTGGGGGCACGCTCGATCTGACGCCGGGACCGGCCAGCCTGTTCTGGCTTGCGATGCTGGGGATCACCGCCCAGTCGGCCGGCTACCTGTTCATCTCGATATCGCTGCCGCGGCTGCCGGCCATCGTCACTTCGGTCATCCTGCTCAGCCAGCCGGTGATGTCGATGGCTCTTGCGATGGTGTTGCTGGGCGAGACCCCGTCCCCGACGCAATTGTTCGGCGTGGTCCTCGTCATCGGCGGGATCACCGCGGCGACGATCCCGCTGGCACGGCTGCGCGACGGACTTCGCCGCGCCACGTCCGCCGCCTGACCCGGTCGCGGGTCAGGCGGGCTCGAGACCGGCTTCGGCGGCAACGTCCGCACCCCATTCGTGGGTGTGCCCGGCCGGCGGATCGGGCGGTCCCTCGTAGGTGGGCAGGTCCCCCGGCGGGGTGTCCACGTCGTGGATGACGCCCGGGTCGCCCATCTCGACCAACCGCGTCGGGACGACAGCGGCCAGGTCGTCGATGACGAACGGCGGCATCCGGTCGGGCGCCACGGCGCGCAGGGCGCCCAGGTGTGCGGTCGGCACCAGCACAGGCCAGCCCGGCTCCCCGTGCCAGGCCGGCCGCAGTATCATGCTGCGGTCCGTGCCGTGCGTCTCGATGAGCGACGTGATCGTCTCTGGCCCGACCCAGGTCATGCGCGCGGGCCAGAGCAGGACCGCGCTCGTGTCGCCGACCTCGGCGAGGGCGAGTTCCGTGCCGCGGACCATCTGACCGACCGGCCCGGCATCGGGCGGGGCAATGGAGCCGAAGACGGCTTCGGAGCCCGCCAGCGCGGCCGCAACGACCCCGTCCGGATCGGGTGCGAGGACCACGATCGGAAGCGCGCCACCGGACCATGCAAGGTCGGCAAGGCGTCGGACACGAGGCTGGCCGAGCGTGTCGGCGACAGCCCCATCGGCAGTCGCGGAGAGGATGACGGCGGCGACGGTCATGGCCCCGAGTGTACGCGGCCAGACGGTCCCCCTGCCGCAGAATCGTTTTCCATGGGACAATCGGCCGTCCCATCCGACCAGGAGCCATACGCCACCGTGCCCGACGCCCAGAACCTCGCCATCCGCGCCGACCTCCGAAACGTCGCCATCGTCGCGCACGTGGACCACGGCAAGACCACCCTCGTGGACGCGATGTTGCGCCAGTCCGGCGCATTCCGCTCCAACCAGGCCGTCGTCGATCGGGTCATGGATTCGGGCGATCTCGAGCGCGAGAAGGGCATCACCATCCTGGCCAAGCAGACGACCGTCGACTACGCCGGGGTCCGGCTCAACATCGTCGACACGCCGGGTCACGCCGACTTCGGCGGCGAGGTCGAGCGATCGCTGCTGATGGTCGATTCGGTGCTGCTCCTCGTCGACGCCGCCGAAGGCCCGTTGCCACAGACGCGCTACGTCCTCCAGAAGGCCATGGCCCGCCGCCTGCCCGTCGTCGTCGCGATCAACAAGATCGACCGCGGCGACGCCCGCCCGGCTGTCGTCCTCGACGACATCTACGAGCTCTTCATGGACCTCGGCGCCGACTCCCACCAGATCGAATTCCCGATCGTCTACACCAACGCCAAGGCGGGCACCGCGACGCGCGACCTGGCCGTCCCGGGGACGGACCTGGGTCCGCTGCTCCATCTCCTCATCGAGGTCACGCCGCCGGTCACGTACACGCCAGACCACCCGCTCCAACTGCTCGTGACCAACCTGTCGGCGAACGACTACGTCGGCCGGATGGCGGTCGGCCGGATCTGGAACGGCACCATCCGGACCGGTCAGAGGATCGTCGTCGTCCGCGAGGAGGCCGATGACACCGCTGGCGCCGTCGAGCCCGGCCGGACGATCACGCTCTCCGGAACCGTCAGCAGCCTCCAGACCGCCCACGGGATCGACCGGGTCGATATCGAGGAAGCCGGCCCAGGCGACATCGTCAGCGTCGCAGGTCTGCCCGAAGTGACCATCGGCGACACGCTGACCGATCCCGCCGACCCGCGGCCGCTGCCGCGCCTCGACGTGGACGCGCCGACGCTGCGGATGACGTTCGGCGTCAACACCTCGCCGCTCGCCGGGCGCGAGGGCAGGTACGTCACCAGCCGCCAGATCAAGGCGCGACTCGAGAAGGAGGTCCTCGGCAACGTCTCGATCGAGGTGCGGCCGTCGGAGTCCAGTGAGGCCTTCGAGGTCCGCGGCCGCGGCGAGCTCCAGCTGGCCGTCCTCATCGAGCAGATGCGCCGCGAAGGCTTCGAACTGACCGCGTCCCGCCCGGAGGTCCTCTTGCGCGAGGTCCGCGACGAGCTCCAGGAACCGTACGAGCGAATCACCATCGACATCCCGCCCGACTACATCGGCGAGATCCAGACGGCGCTGGCCGGCCGCAAGGGCCGCCTCGAGCAGCTCTCGACGGACACGGATGGGCGGGTTCGGATGGAGTACGTGCTGCCGGTCCGCGGGCTCATCGGCTATCGCGGCCAGCTGCTGACCGACACGCGGGGGACCGCGCTGCTCCACCAGATCGGCGAGGGCTATGGACCGTGGGCCGGCGAGGTGACCCATCGCACCAATGGCGTCCTGGTCGCGGACCGCGCCGGAGTCTCGAATGCCTACGGCCTGTTCAACCTCGAGCAGCGTGCGGAGCTGTTCATCGGCGCCGGGGTCGAGGTCTATGAGGGGATGATCGTCGGCGAGAACAGTCGTTCGGGCGACATGGACGTCAACGCGACCAAGGAGAAGAAGCTCACGAACATCCGGACCCACTCGCACGACGAGTCGCTCCGGCTGACGCCGGCTCGCCCGATGACCCTCGAGACGGCGCTCGAATTCATCTCGGGCGACGAACTGGTCGAGGTGACACCGCTGTCGATCCGGCTGCGCAAGAGGTCGCTGTCGCAGCACGACCGCCGTCGCGCCGCAGGCCAGGCAGACGACCTTCGGCGCTCGTCGGAACGGGAGACGACGCCGGCCTAAGCCCCCTGACGGTAGCTCGGAACGGCCACCTGGTCGCGGCGCCAGGCCATGTGGAGCAGGACCGTCGCCCACATCCGATACGGACGCCAGGCATCGGACAAAGCCGTCCAGGCCGCGTCGTCGGGCGGTTCGGCAAGGCCGTACAAGGCGGCGACGGCCGTCCGACTGATCTCATCGGCAAGCGGCAACGAGTCCGCCACGCCGCAGCCACGCATCAGCACCGCCTGGGCGGTCCACGGCCCGATGCCCGGTAGCGTGCGGAGCTCGGCGAGGGCCTCCTCCTCGGGAAGGGCGCGCAGCCGCTCGGTGTCGAGGCGGCCATCCATCGCGGCGCGGGCGAGGTCGCGAAGCCGCCCCACCTTGACCGCGCTGATCCCCTGGACGGCCACGACGTCGAGCAGTCCCTGGGGCCGCGGGAACGGCCTGACGATCTGGCGGGCGAACTCGATCGGGTCGCCGTAGTCGGTACCGAGCCGCTCCTTGACGACCCTCGCCTGGCGCATCGAGATGCGCTGTCCGATGACGAACGACGTGGCGGCCTCATAGGCCGAGTAGAAACAGACCGGACGGAGCCAGTCGTATCGCGCCTGAAGCGCGCCGAGGACCGGGTCGCGTTCGCCGACGGCCGCCCAGCCAGTGCCATCGTGGTCGAGCGAGAGCGAGCGAGCCGCCTGTCTCCGGACGGTCGCCACGTCGTCGGAGCCGCTCACTTCGCCGTGGACGACCCCATCGTCGGTCTGCCAGACATCGACTGCGGCCGAGCCGTGCCAGCCCTCGACGGGGAACGTCATCAGCAGACCTGTCGTTGTGCCATGGGCACCGATCCCGGCCGCGAACCCGCCGGCGAATTGCTGTGCCGCGGCCAGGGAGAAGCGGCCGAGCGGCTCGATGGTGAAGGATGTCACGTGCGGTGCGCACCGAGGCGTCGGCTGCCGAGGTCGACCAGTTCTGCGCCAGGTCCGTCGATAGAGGAACCTGCGTCGGCCGCGAGGCCGCCCATCAGGCCAGCGTGACCGGGGCGAAGGCCGTCGAGATGGCCGACCGCGAACCGCGGTGCGTCGCCCTCCTGGACCCCCGTCGGCCAATCCCGGGCTCCGTGCGCCGGAAACAGACCCGCGAGGACGTCACGCGAACCGGCACCGAGTCGCAGGCCGGCGGCGAGGATAAAGCCGAACCCGACGAACAGTCCCAGGTAGGTGACCCAGTCCGACACGCATCGATCTTCTCATCGCCGTCCAGCGGCCGCGCGACGGAGGGGCAGTCCGAGGTCAGGCGCTGTAGGCGCGATAGGTCAACGATGCGCCAGCTCCGGCACCGTGATGCGCTTCCGCGCGAATGGTTGCGACGACGGCGACCGACAAGGCGACCAGAGAGAGGATGGCGAAGGGGGCGGCGATGACGAACGGCATCTGAGGGACTCCTGCTGGGTTGTGGCCTCAGACTGCCCTAGCGGCGACGTTGCAGATAGAGCCGTTGGTCTCATCCGGCAGTGGACAGATGTCATGGCCGCAGGCGTGTCCCGGGCCTGAGCGCTCCGTCCCGCCCCCCGGGGTACGTCCGGTGTACGATCGGGCACATGCCGATCTATCTCGATCACGCGGCGACGACACCGCTCAGGCGCGAAGTCCTCGACGCGATGTGGCCGTACCTCACCGGGTCCTTCGGGAACCCGAGCTCGGCGCACAGCTTCGGGCGGGTGGCACGGGCCGGCCTCGATGACGCGCATGAGCGTGTCGCCGCTCGGCTCAACGCTCGCGGCCGCGAGATCGTCTTCACCTCCGGCGGCACCGAAGCGAACAACCTGGCGCTCAAGGGTGTGGCCTGGGCCGGCAAGGCGCGTGGCCATCGCATCGTCACCTCGTCGGTCGAGCATCACGCGGTCGGGCACACCCTCCGCTACCTCGAGAAGTTCGGGTTCGAGGTCGTCGAGTTGCCGGTCGACCGCTATGGCCGGCTGGATCCGGATCAGCTCGAGGCTGCGCTCAGCGACAAGACGATCCTCGTCTCGATCATGCTCGCCAACAACGAGGTCGGCACGATCCAGCCGATCGCGGAGCTCGTGGCGCGCGTCCGGACGCGCAAGGGCATCACCGTCCACGTCGATGCGGTCCAGGCCGCGCCGACGGTGGACATCGACGTCGAGGCGCTCGGCGCGGATCTCGTGTCGTTCGGCGCGCACAAGTTCGAGGGGCCGAAGGGCGTCGGGGCGCTCTACGTCCGCCACGGGACGCACATCCTCGCCCAGCAGCAGGGCGGGTCGCAGGAGCGGCATCGCCGCGCCGGCACAGAGAACGTGGCCGGAGCCGTCGGTCTCGCGACGGCATACGAATTGTCGTGTGCGGAGCGGCCCCAGACGGTCGCTCGATTGCGCACGCAGCGGGAGCGACTGGCAATGGCGGTCCTCGCGGTCCCGGGCGTCGAACCGACTGGTCATCCCAGGGACCGCCTGCCGGGAATCCTGTCGGTCGTCGCGCGCGACACGGACGGCGCGTCGGTCGCGATGGCGCTCGACCTCGAAGGGATCGCCTGTTCCGTCGGATCGGCCTGCACCACCGGCTCGACCGAGGTGAGCCACGTCCTGACGGCGATGGGCTATCCCGATGAGGAGGCGGGAGGCGCGCTCCGGCTATCGCTCGGGCGGACCACGACAGATGACGAGATCGCGGTCGCGTGCGATGTCGTGCCACGCGTCCTGGCCTCCATGCGGGTGGGCACGGTGACGGTCGCAGCCGATCCGCTCGGGCAGGGCGTGCCCGCGTGAGCCGAATCCTCGTGGCGATGTCGGGAGGGGTGGATTCGTCGGTCGCGGCGGCGCTGCTCCATGCCGAGGGCCACGAGGTCGTCGGCGTCTGGATGCGTCTTCATGATGTCGCCGACAGTTACTCCGACTTCAAGAAGAGCTGCTGCTCACTCGACGCCGCCGACGACGCGCGCCGGGTCGCGGCGCAACTCGGGATCCCGTTCTACGTGATGAACCTGGAACGCGAGTTCGATGCCGGCGTGCTTCAGCCGTTCCTGGACGCCTATCTCGGCGGCGAGACGCCGTCGCCCTGCGTCGATTGCAACACGTACGTGAAATTCGGGGCGCTGCTCGGGCGGGCGCGGCACCAGTACGGGTGCGAGGCGGTCGCGACCGGGCACTACGCGCGACGTGACGTCGGACCGGATGGGCAGGCGCGGCTGCTGCGGGCACGAGACACCGACAAGGATCAGACCTACTTCCTGTATGGGCTGCGCCAGGACCAGCTCGAGCACGCGCGGTTCCCCCTCGGCGAGCTGACCAAGCCAGAGGTCCGCGAGGTGGCGAGGGCTCTCGGTCTCGCGACCGCCGACAAGCCGGAGAGCCAGGAGATCTGCTTCGTCCCGGGCGGCGATTACCGCGACGCGCTGCGCGAGCGAGCCGGATGGATGCCGGTCGCGGGGCCGCTTCTGGACGTCGATGGCGAGCGGGTGGGGGAGCATGTGGGGACTGCCGCGTACACCGTCGGGCAGCGGCAGGGGCTCGGCGTGGCGCTCGGTGAGCCGCGCTACGTCAGCCGGATCGACCCGCTGACCAACACCATCATCCTGGGTCGTCGCGTGGATCTCGAGACGACCACCATCGAATTGGAGCGAGCGAGCTTCGTCAGGGGCGATCCGCCTGGTGGGCGACAGGAGTCGTTCCGCGCCGAAATTCGGATCCGGCATCGCGCGACACCGATCGGGGCGGTCGTCCGGCCTGTGTCCGCTCATGAGCCGGCACGCGGCGGTCGCTGGTTGGTCGAGACCGACACACCGGTCTGGGCCGCGGCGCCGGGTCAGGCCGCGGTGCTGTACCACGGCGATGTCGTCCTCGGCGGTGGACGGATCGCTCGGCCGGCGCGCGTCGGATCCTCGCGAGTGCCCGCCGTGGCGGTGGTCGGCGCGGCCTCGTGAGCATCGGGCCGGCGCTCATCCTCGGCATCCTCGTCGGGATCTTCCACGCGTCGCTGTTCATGCTGATCCGGGGCAATGCCGGCGGCCGCCTGGCGATCATCGTGGTCGCGGCGATCCTGGGAGCGTGGGCCGGCGACGCGCTGGCCGAGCGGCTTCGATTCGACGTCCTGATGATCGGCGACTTCCACCTGCTGGCCGCGTCGATCGTGGCCTGGCTCGGCATCGGCGTCGCGTCGGCGGTGGCCATCCTCGGCCCGTCGAGACGAGGCGCGTGACCGATCGAAACGACGACCGGACGACGACGTCGTTCCTGCACGGGATGACCCTCGGCGCGATCTTGGGCGCCATCCTCGCGGGTTCATCGATCTGGGCTCGCTGGTGGGGCCGCCGGCGCCGGTCGTAGCCGTCGAATGGTCCGATATCGACCCACCGGCGACAACCACGGGTCGACTCGAGCATCAGTGTCTCGTACGAGGCGGTTCGTCGCGTGGGAGTCGACGAACGGTCCCGTGGAGCGGCGGTCGACCGCCTTCGACCCCTCGTTGTCGACCCACAGTCGACGGCGTCGTTCCCGCGGCCGTTACGTCGTCTTGATCGCGAGTTCGAAGGCTGCCTTGTAGCCGCTGCCGTCCCTGGCGACTGTCAGCAGCGTCTTCCCCTGGCTCTGCTGGTAGATCCCGTCGTTCGCGTTCTGGACGTCGTGCTTGCCTTTGGCCGCATAGGCGCCGGTGGCATAGACCCCGTCGCTGAAGGCGTCGTCGAAGAAGAGCTGCGACGTGAACGCGAAACCGGTCGTGGCCGCCGGATCGGTCCGGATCTTGAAGTGGATGTGCACCGCGCGTCCCTGATACCAGCCCGGATAGATGGTCACGATCCGGGCCTTGCCCGACGCGTCGGTGTGCTGGTAGCCCCGCAGGAAGTCGTGGCCCTGCTCATTGCCGACGTCCGAGTAGTTGCCCGCAGCGTCGCAATGCCAGACGTCGACGAGCACCCGCTCGAGCGGGATGCACGCGTTGCCATCGACCTGCGACACGACCCAGTCGATCGTCAGGATCGCACCCGCCGACACCGACCCGTTGGACGTGTCCGTCCGGATATCGGATCGGTCGAGGTTCTCGTTCACATAGTACGGACCCTCGGTGAGCTCCGGGACGACCACGCACGACGGCAGCGAGCTGGCGATCGCGACGGCCGCGGCGGTGGCGAGTGCCGTCGCGGTGGCTCCGCTCGACGCGCCCGCACTCGTGGCGCCGGAGGCCACGGATCCTGGCGCGCAGGCCACGACGACCGCCGACATGGACGCTGCGCCGATCAGCGCGAGGACCTCACGACGGGTCAGGACCCGGCCGATCAGGCGGTCGTCATCGTCTTCGTCGATCGGCTCAGGAGTCGGGATCTCGGGCGGCGTCAGGGCGGGGGCGGTCATGCGGGCGCTCCTTCGATCTCTGGTCGATGGTCCGCAGACTCTCGGGGATTCCTGAGACAGCCGTGAGAGAGCTGGGCCGTCAGGCCGCCGACCCCGCCACCAGGACCGCCGCCATCGCCAGCGCCGCCGGGACGGCCTGGACGACGAGGATCCGGCGATTGACCGTGGCCGCGCCGTAGACCCCCGCCACGATCACGCAACCCAGGAAGAAGAGCTTGACCTGGAATCCGGTCGGATCGGTCGCCAGCAGGCCCCACACGAGGCCTGCGACGAGGAATCCGTTGTAGAGCCCCTGGTTGGCGGCGAGCGTCGCGGACACGTCGGCGAACGCCTGTGTCGTGCCGAACGACTTCAGCCCACGCGGCGTCCGCCACAGGAACATCTCGAGGACCACGATGTAGACGTGGATCGCCGCCACGACGACGACCAGCAAGGCAGCGATGGTGGCCATCTCGCGACGATACACGACAACGACACGGGCATCGGGGAGCGTGTCGATGGGTTCGGTACCATTGCGTCCGATGCCGCCCCCCGTCCAGACCCCAGATCCGCGGATCGTGGCGTTGCCCGCCGCCGAGATCCGCCGCCGGTTCGTCGAGTTCTTCGCCGAGCGTGGCCACGCCATGGTGCCCAGCGCGAGCCTGGTCCCGGCCGGCGATGCGACGCTCCTCTTCACGAATTCAGGGATGGTCCAGTTCAAGGACGTCCTGATCGGCGCCGAGACACGGTCGTACACCCGTGCGGTCGACTACCAGCGCTGCCTGCGCGTCGCGGGCAAGCACAACGACTTCGAGGAGGTCGGCCGGACGCCGCGCCACCACACGTTCTTCGAGATGCTCGGCAACTGGAGCTTCGGCGACTACTTCAAGCGCGAGGCGATCCACTGGGCGTGGGACTTCCTGACGATGGATCTGGGCATCCCCGCCGAGCGCCTCGCCGCGACGACCTACAAGGATGATGACGTGGCCTGGGACGTCTGGGCCGACGAGATCGGCCTGCCGCCAGAGCGGATGGCGCGCTGGGGCGACGTGGACAACGGCGACGACGCGAACTTCTGGCGGATGGCCGAGACGGGGCCGTGCGGTCCGTGCAGCGAGATCCACTTCGACCGCGGTGTGCAGTTCTCCGAAGGCCCCCAGTGCATCCCCGACCACAGCGAACATTGCCCGCGTTGGCTCGAGATCTGGAATCTCGTGTTTATGGAATTCGACCAGCGGCCCGACGGTCGCGTGCCACTGCCGTTCACGAGCGTCGACACCGGAATGGGCCTGGAGCGCCTCGCCAGCGTCCTCCAGCAGGTCCCGACCAATTACGACACGGACCTGTTCACGCCGATCCACGCCCGGATGCGCGAGCTCATGGGCCACGGCCCGGACGCTTTCGAGACAGAGCGATTCAGCTACCAGGTCATCGCCGACCACTCACGCGCGGTGACGTTCCTCATCGGTGACGACGTCCTGCCGGCGAACGAGGGTCGCGGGTACGTCCTTCGCAAACTCTTCCGTCGCGCGGTCAGGCACGGCCGGCTGCTCGGCCGACGCGAGCCGTTCATGGCCGAGACGGCGGCGATCGTCATCGAGGTCATGGGCGCGGCGTACCCCCTCCTCATCGCACGCCGCGACGAGATCCTCGGCGTCATCACGCGCGAGGAGGCGCAGTTCGCACGGACGCTGGACGCGGGGACCAGGCTACTCGAGGCCGAGATCGCCAAGGTCGTGGCGGACGGAGCCGGTGGCGCGATCATCGGCCGCCAGGCCGAAGGGCTGCCGCCGGACGCTCCGCGCCTCCCCGGTGAAGTCGCATTCAAGCTCCACGACACGTACGGCTTCCCGATCGACCTGACCATCGAGCTCGCCGCCGAACACGGCGTCGCGGTCGAGCACGACGGGTTCGACCGCGCCTTGGCCGAACAGCGCGAACGCAGCCGGTCGGGGACGAAGGCGCAACTCTCGAAGCATGCCGAACTGGCCGCGCTGTACGGCACCATCCAGGCTCGTGCCGGCGATACTGCCTTCCTCGGCTACGAGACGACGATCGCCGACGGACGGGTCCTCGCCATCGTCCGGGACGGGATGGAGTACGACGAGTTGACCGGCAATGGCGAGGCCGAGATCGTCCTCGACCGGACCCCGTTCTACGCCGAAGGCGGCGGCCAGGTCGGCGACCGCGGCGTCCTGCGGGAACCTGGCGGCGGCAGCGGCGTGTTCGCGGTCACCGACACCCGGAAGCCGGTCGGTGGCCTGATCGTCCATCGAGGGTCGCTCCACGGGCGCCTGAAGGTCGGGACGACCGTGGAAGCGGTCGTTGATGCGGACAGGCGCGCCAGCACGATGCGGAACCACACGGCGACGCACCTGCTCCACCGTGCGTTGCGGAACGTTGTCGGGGAGCGCGCACGACAGGCCGGGTCGCTGGTGACCCCGGACTATCTGCGCTTCGACTTCCCGTTCGACCGTGGGCTGACCGACGACGAGCTCCGTGCGATCGAGGACGAGGTCCGTCGCATCATCCGCGAGGACCGGCCCGTCTCAGTCGCGTTCATGAGCATGGCGGAGGCGATCGAGGGTGGGGCGGATGCCTTCTTCGACGAGAAGTACGGTGAGACCGTGCGGACCATACGTGTCCAGGACTTCAGCTTTGAGCTGTGCGGCGGAACGCACGCGCGGGCCAGTGGCCAGATCGGCGGCTTCCTGATCACTGGTGAGCGGAGCATCGGCTCCGGCGTGCGCCGGATCGAGGCGGTCACTGGAGTCGCCGCGGATGCCCTCGTGCGCGAAAGGTTCGGCGCCCTGGAGCGTGCGGCGACTGCCGTCGGAGCCCAGTCGGTCGACGGCATCGCGGACCGGATCGCAGCTCTCCAGGAGGAGCTGCGCGAAACGAAGCGACGTCTCAAGGCTGGCGCTGGAGTCGGCGTCGTTAAGCCTGGCGAGCTCGCTGCGGGGGCCACGGAGGTCGCCTCCGGCGTCCGTTTCGTGGCGGCGGCTGTGCCCTACGACTCGATGGACGCGCTCAAGGCGGCAGCCCGCGACGTCAGCGTCATCCTCGGCTCGGGCGTCGTTGCGCTCGCGCTCGATGCCGAAGAGCCACAGCTGTTCGTGACCGTCTCCGACGACCTCGTGGCCCGCGGGATATCCGCCGGCGAACTGGTCACGGCCGCGATGCCGGCGCTCGACGGACGTGGCGGCGGGCGGCCCGGGATGGCCCAGGGTCGCGGGACGAAGCGCGACGGGCTCGATGACGCGCTCGGAGCGATCAGGGCGCGGCTCGAGACCGAGGCGAACGGGGCCTGATGGCCTTCTGGCGGCGGATCTGGCAGCGCGACTCGGCCGAAGCGCTGGCCGCCTGCACGGCCCTCGACGTCGGCACCGAATTCGCCAAGGCGCTCGTCTTCGACATCGACCCGTCCGGCCACGGGACCGTTCGTGGCGTCGGACGCAAGCGCCAGGGCCTCTCGCATATGCAATCAGGCACCGTCGCCGACATCGCCGCCGTCGTCGACAACTGCGCCGTGGCGCTCCAGGAAGCCGAGGAGATGGCCGGCTTCCGGCCGACCCAGGTCGTCATCGGTATCGCCGGCGAGCTGGTCAAGGGCTTCACGACGACCCACAGCCAGGAGCGCAAGCGGCCCGACACGCCGATCACCGAAGCCGAGCTCCAGAAGCTCATCGACGTCGTCCAGCGCGAGGCTCTCCATGAGGCCGAACGCGCGATCATCTGGGAGACCGGTCTGCCGCATGTCGACGTCCGGCTCGTCCACGCCGCGGTGACCGGCGCCTCGATCGACGGCTATGCGCTGACGAATCCGGTCGGATTCCAGGGCCGACACGTCAAGATCGGGATCTTCAACGCCTTCGCGCCTCTCGTCCACCTCGGGGCGCTGCAAAGCGTGGCATCGCAGCTGGACCTGGAACTGCTCGAGATCGTCGCCGAGCCCTACGCCGTGGCCCGCGTGCTCGGCAGCGACCACATCCGACAGGCCGGCGCGCTGTTCGTCGACGTCGGCGGCGGGACGACGGACGTGGCGCTCGTGCGCCAGGGCGGCATCGAGGGGACGCGGATGTTCGCGCTCGGTGGCCGTGCGTTCACCAAGAGCATCGCCGACCGGCTCGACCTGCCGTTCCCGCGGGCCGAATCGCTCAAGGTGGACTACGCCCGCGGCCTGTCCGTCGACAACGTCTCGGATGTCGCCACGATCATCGCCGACGACGTCCGCGTCTGGGCGGCTGGCGTCGAACTGGTCATGGAGGAGTTGTCCGGCGGCGACCTCCTTCCTGGACGGATCTTCCTGTGCGGCGGCGGGTCGCGGCTGCCCGAGATCCGGGCTGCGCTCGGATCGCAGTCGTTCTATGAGCGATTGCCGTTCGCACGGCCGCCCGAGGTCATCGTCATGGCGCCCGACCAGATCGACACGATCTCGGACGCGACGGACCTGCTCGTGGACCAGCAGGACGTGACGCCGCTCGGGCTCGCTTACCAGGCCATCGAACTCCAGACGACCGATGACCCGCTCGATGCGGCGCTCCGTCGCGTCCTCCGGGCGATGAAGGTCTGATCGATGGCCTCCAGGCTCATCTATCTCGAGGTCGACGATGAGATCACCTCCGCCGCGTCGCGCATCCGTGCGGCCGGGCAGGACCGGCTCGCGGTCGTCCTGCCGTACGGCTCCCGGGTGGCCACGTCGCGGATCAACTTCCGGCTGCTATCGCGCGACGCGATGGAGCACGACAAGCGGCTGACGATCGTTTCCGCGGACCCGGCGACGCGGGCCCTCGCGGCGTCTGCAGGGCTGCCGGTCTTCGGGTCGGTCGCGGAGTACGAAGCCTCGCTGACCGACGTCCGTGAGGCGAGTCTGCCGCCGCTGGCCGTCGCGCACCCGGTCGCTCGCGACGAGCCGAGGCCGGTGGCCCCCGACGGGACGCCCGGGCTGGCGGCGGCAGCGGTGGCGTCCGACGCCGGGCAGACGGTCCGCGCACCTGTGCCGCGCGAGGTGACCCGACCCCCAGAACCGCGTCCCGATCCACCCTGGTCGGGTGGCGGAGGCGGCGCCGGTCCTGGTCCCGTCACACCCCCTGCTGGGCGCGCTGGCGGCCGGATCCGCACGCCGTGGCTGATCGGCGCCGCGATCCTCGGACTCGCGCTGCTGGTCGGCGGCGTCGGGGCATACATTCTCCTGCCGTCGGCCATCATCGTCGTCACGCCACGGCCCGAGCCCATCACCCCGATCCACTTGACGGTCGTCGCCGACCCGAATGCGACCGCCCCGGGTGGCACGCCCCCGGTCGTCCCGGCCTCGCGCATCTCGATCCCCGTCTCGGTGAACGACACATTCCCGGCGACCGGCAAGCGGGTCCAGCTGACGAATGCGACCGGCAGCGTGCGGTTCGAGAACCGCGACCCGACCAGTTCCAACCGGATCGTCTCGGGGAGCATCGTCAGCACGCCCTCGGGGATACGGTTCCGGACCCTCGTAACGATCGACGTGCCTCGCGCCGATCTGGTCGGACTGCAGATCTTCCCGGCGCGGACAAGTGTGAATGTCACCGCGGTCGATGGCGGTCCGAATGGGAACGTCGACGCAGGGACCATCGTCATCGTGCCCCGGGGCGAGAGCTCGCTGTTCCTCAAGGTGACAAACCCGGACCCGACCACGGGTGGTCGCAGCGACGAGTTCACGCGCGTCACCCAGGCGGACGTGACGGCGGCGATGGCGACGCTCGACGCCTCCCTTCAGGAGGCCTTCCGCGTGGCGATGGCAGACCCGTCGAAGGCACCAGCCGGCACCACGGTCTTCTCGGCGACGGGGGCCCTCGGCCCGACCACGCCGACCGTCCCACCGGAAAGCCTCGTCGGACAGGAGGTCCCGACATTCGCCCTCGGACTGTCGGCCACCGGGACGGTCGTCGCCGCCGATTCCGCGCCGGTCACGGCCATCGCGCAGGCGGCCGTCCAGCAGGCGGTCGATCCGGGTCATCAGCTGGTCCCGGGATCGGTCCAGATCCAGGTCGGCGACGCCATCGTCGTCGGCCAGACTGTGAGCTTCCCGGTGACCGTGACCGCTCAACAGATCGCCATCCTCGACCCGGCCGAGCTGGAGAAGATGGTCCTCGGCAAATCCGTCGATGAGGCGAAGGCCATCCTCGCGCCCTATGGCGAGGTCAAGATCAGCGTCTCTCCGGACTGGTCCGGCTCGATCCCCAGCTTCGAGAGCCGAGTCGATCTGACCATCCAGCAAGCGATCGAGATCGTGACGCCGGCACCATCCGTGTCCGCAGCGCCATGACCCGCTGGCTCGGCATCGACCTTGGCGAGAAACGCGTCGGCCTGGCGCTGGCGGACGGCGATCCGGCGGGCGCCATCGCGCGACCTCTTGAGACCCTGCGACGCGGCCGCGATCTGGTCGCCGACGTGGCGCGGCTCGCAGGCGTCATCGAGCGTGAACGGATAGACGAACTGATCGTTGGGCTCCCGCTCGAAGCCTCGGGCGACGAAGGCGCCCAGGCCAGACTGACGCGCACGTGGGGCGAGGCGGTCGCCGTCGAACTCGGACTTCCGGTAGGATTTCGCGACGAGCGGCTGACCAGCCATCTCGCCGAGGCCCGACTCGGACCCATGAAACGTGGTCGATCCGGCGGACCGCCGAGCAAGACCCAGCGGGATGCCTACCGGGCCCGAGTGGATCGTGAGGCCGCCGCCATCATCCTCCAGGATGAACTCGACACACGCGCCGGTCGTCGCTCGTCCACTCGACGCACCCCAGACCCCCAGGAGATCAGCTGATGACGATCCGCTCCGGCGGACGCCCGCGGGACAGGCGCGCCCAACCGGCCCGCCAATACGACCCGGATGCCTATGCGACCGACACCATCCCCGAGTTTTCCGAACCGGTCCCGCGATCGCGCAACGATGGTGGTGGCGGCGGCGGTCACGGGGCGGTCGGCCTGCTGAAGTTCCTGGTCTTCGCCCTCGTCCTCGCCGCGGTCGTGCTGACCGTGGCACTCACCGCGCTCCGGCCCGTCGTGACCAGCACCGTCCTGACCTTCGCCGAGGACAATCCTGCAGCTCTGAGCCTCCCGTTCGTCGAGGGCATCGTCCGGGAGGGCCTCGGGGCCGCTCTCACGACCCCCGTGTCGAGCCAGCCGACCCAGGTCCAATTCCTGGTCCAGTCCGGCGACACCGCGAGGACCATCGCCAACCGGCTCGAGACCCAGAACCTGCTCGGCGACAGCCGGGCCTTCGTGTTCATCGCGACCGTGAAGGGCCTGACCGGATCGCTGCAGCAGGGGACGTTCATCCTCCGCAAGAACATGACCCCGGACCAACTGGTCAGCGCGCTCCTGGCTCCACCGAAGATCAAGTACGTGGACATCGCCCTGCGCACCGGTCTGCGACTCGAACAGATCACGGCAAAGCTCGAGAGCCTGCGTCCCGACCTCCCGATGGATGCCTCGGCGTTCTACGACATCGTCAAGTCCCCGCCACCGGCGCTCGTCGCGGACTACCCCTGGCTCCAGACGATCCTGAAGGACGCCCCGAAGGGCGCGTCACTCGAAGGCTTCCTGTGGCCGTCGACCTACCGCGTCCTGCCCGACACGACGCCCGAGGAGCTCGTCCGGCTGATGCTCGACAACTTCGCGTTGAACGTGGGTCCGGAACGGATGGCCGTCGCGAAGGATCGGGGCCTGAACTTCTACGAGATCGTGACGCTCGCCTCGATCGTCGAGCAAGAAGCGAAGCTCGATGCCGAGAAGCCGCTGATCGCCGGGGTCTACGACAATCGGCTCGATCCCAAGAAGTGGCCACTCGGGCTGCTCCAGTCGGATCCGACGGTCTTCTTCGTCAACGACTCCCTCCAGCTGGCGAAGCAGAAGATCATCGATTGGCCGCAATACGTCTTCTGGGCGCCGATCAACGGCGGCCTGACCAACGCGGCGCTGCCCGCGGACCTGGCCGGGTACAACACGTACACCAGCGCGGGTCTGCCGCCCGGACCGATCGATACGCCGACGTTGACCTCGATCGATGCCGCTCTCGAGCCCGACACGAAGGCTGGCTATCTCTTCTTTGTGGCCAAGGGCGATGGGACCGGGACGACCGCCTTCGCCAAGACGCTCAGGGAACATCAGGCGAACGTCAAGAAGTACTTGAAGCGGTGACCCGCGGCGGGTCGAGCGCAGGCCTACCCGTCCCGGCTGATTTCGCCGCAGCTCCATCGGCGGCTCACCTCGCGCGCTGGGAGGCGGCCGATCGCGCGGCACGTCCGGATCGGCTTGCACGAGTTCGTGCGCGTTTCGCCGGCGAGTCCGTGGACGCGTACTTCGGCGTCCGGCGTGAACACATGCGTTACCTCACCGGGTTCGCGCTGGCGGACGGTGAGGAGAAGGTCGCGGGCAACTCCGGCCACTTCGTGGTCACCGGCGACGCCGTCGTCGTGCTCGCCGATTCGCGCTATACGATCAAGGCTCGGCGCGAGGCGCCGGATGCCCGGATCCACGTGGAATACCGTGACCTCGCGAGTGGCTGGTCGGAGTTGATGGCCTCGGTCGGCGTCTGCCGGGTCGCGATGGAAGCTGGCTTCGTCTCACACGCACTGTGGCAACGGCTGGAGGCGGCCTGCCCGGACGTCGAGCTAGTCCCGGTCGAGGGCTGGGTCGAGGCAGACCGTGCCGTCAAGGAGCCGGCCGAGATCGAGCGGATCGCCGCGGCCTGTGCGGTGGCGGACCGATCGCTGGCCGCGCTCCTCCCTGAGATTCGCGCCGGCGTCACCGAAGCCGACCTGGCGCTCCGGCTCGAATGGCTGATGCGGACCGGCGGCGCCGAGGCACTCGCGTTCGACGTCGCGTGCCTGTCGGGACCCGAAGCGGCGCTACCACACGGCTCGCCGGGCGACCGGCCCGTGCTCGACGGCGCGGTCCTGCTGTTCGATTTCGGCGCTCAGGTCGCCGGCTATCGTGGCGACATGACACGGACGCTTTTCGTCGGTGAACCCGCCACGCGCGATCTCGAGATCCACGCGCTCGTCGCGCGTGCGCAAGGACAGGCGATCGCGGCGCTCGAGCGTGCGGTCGCGGCCGGCGCAGGGGCGGGCGCTCCGCTGCCCAGCGGCCGTGCCGTCGACGCCATCGCACGCGACGTCATCGTGGTCGGCGGCCACGGCGATCACTTCGGTCACGGGACCGGTCACGGGATCGGCCTTGCCACCCACGAGCGGCCGTCGCTCGGTCGGCTGGCAACGGAGGCGCCCCTCCCGAGCCCGACGGTCTTCTCGGTCGAGCCGGGGGTCTATCTGGATGGCGAGATGGGCGTCCGGATCGAGGACCTCGTGCTGTTCGACGCCGCTGCCGGTCGGGTCGAGCTCCTGACGCGGTTCCCGCGCGACGTCATCGCTTTGCGGCGCTCCGGTTTCTGACAGGCGCCCACGAGGTGAGCACTCGTCAGCCAGGTCTGTAGTCCAGTCGTGAGATCCCAGCGTGGCCCATGGCCACAGGACGCACCGGGCGTGCCGGATGCTCGCCTGTCGGTGCATGTGTCACCACGTTCGTGACGGGCGCTCGTGTGGCGGGCAAGTGTCACGAACGCGCAATTCCCCGCCCACGGAAGATGGGTTGGGTTGATCGATGCCGCACCCAGCACGTGGGGCGGTCGCGCTGCGCGATCGCCCAGCTCGCGCCGATGCCGCTGGCGCCCCAGGATGAACGCCATAGCCTGGCCGGGCGCCGGTCGTCTGCTACGATCGGGCCTCGATCCATCCACCGACCCCGCCGGTCCGCGTGTCCTCCGATCGAACGACCCGCCGGCGCGAACGCCCAGGAGCCCCGACCTCATGATCAGCACCGGTGAACTCAAGAAAGGGGTGGCCATCGAGCTCGACGGCGAGCTCTGGCAGATCCTCGACTACCACCACATCAAGATGGGCCGTGGCAGCGCCCAGGTCCGCATCACCCTGCGGAACATCAAGCGCGGCCAGACCGTCGAGCGATCCTTCCAGGCCGGAACGAAATGGCCGCGCGCATCGATGGAGAAGCGACCCGTCCAGTTCCTCTACAAGGACGGCGACGACTACCACTTCATGGACAACGACACCTACGACCAGTTCATGCTGACCGACGACCAGCTCGGCGAGACGGCCAGATACCTGACTGACGGGATGACGCTGGATCGGACCAGTTATCAGGGCGAGACGATCGGCGTCGAACTCCCCGTGACCGTCGACCTCAAGGTGCTCGACACCGAACCCGGCTTCGCCGGCGACACGCAGACCGGCGCCCGAAAGCCCGCCACGACCGAGACCGGGCTCGTCGTCCAGGTCCCGATCTTCGTCGAGACCGGCGACACCATCCGCATCGATACCCGGACGGGGGAATACCAGACCCGGATGTGAGGGATCGTCCGATGCGGGACCAGGAACCACCCGACTGGGCGCTCCCGAGCTGGGACGCCGTGCCGGCGGACCCGGAGGACCGGGGCTTGCGACCTGTCGGACCTGGGCCCGGGACGGCATCAGGGGCCCAGGCCGCACGGGGGCCTGCAGCGGCACCCGGTGCGTTCGGTGTCCGGATCCTGGGCGTCAGCGAAGTCACCCGGACGATTCGCGGCGCCGTCCGCGCCGACCCACGCCTGTCGGACCTGTGGGTCGAGGGTGAAATCGGTCGGGTCACGATCTCGTCGGCCGGTCACGCTTATTTCGCGCTCAAGGACGAACGCAACCAGCTCCAGTGCGTGTGGTTCCGCGACGACCGGTTGCGCTCGGCGTTCGAGGCGCAGGCCGGGCTCCGAGTCGTCGCCCATGGCCGGATCGACCTGTTCGAACCGCAGGGCGCGCTCCAGCTCTACGTCGAGTCGATCCAGCCGGCGGGGCTCGGGGACCTGACGCTTCGATTCGAAGCGCTCAAGGCGCGCCTCGCGGCGGAAGGGCTGTTCGATGCCGCGCGCAAGCGGCCGTTGCCGTCGCGTCCTGCGACCATCGCCGTCATCACCAGCCCGACCGGGGCGGTCTGGAAGGATATCTGCCACGTTCTCTCCCGCCGCTGGCCGCTGACCCGGGTGGTGCTCGTTGCCGCGCAGGTCCAGGGCGACGCGGCCCCGGCGAGTCTCGTGGGCGCATTCCGCAAGGTCGAGCGCTATGCGGCCGAGCGGGTCTCGGCCGGTCGGCCGGAGGAGGCCCCGGCGACGACGATCCTGGCACGCGGTGGCGGGTCGCTCGAGGATCTCTGGGCGTTCAACGACGAGGCGGTCGTGCGGGCGGTCGTCGCACATTCGGTGCCGGTCGTGTGCGGGGTCGGCCACGAGGTCGATGTCACGCTGTGCGACTTCGCCGCTGATGTCCGGGCCCCGACGCCGTCGGCTGCGGCGGAGGTGGCAGTGCCCGATCGCGCCGACTTCCAGGCCTCGGTCCGCCAGGGTGGTCGGCGGCTGGATGCGGCGGTCGGGGTGCGTCTACGCACCGTGGGACGCGACATCGCGGGGGAGCGGCGTGCGCTGGACAGGCTGAGCCCTCTGGCACAACTGGCGAGTACGCGCGAACGCGTCGGGCTCATCCTCGACAGGGCGACCAGGGCCGTCGGTGCGGCAGTCTCGGAGCGGCGACGGACCGAAGAGCGCCTCGCGGCACGTCTCTCGCCGACCTTGCCGACGCGCCTCGCGCGCGACCGGATGCGCCTCGATCGTGCGGCCGTGATGGGCCCGGTCGCGGTCAGGCGGGTGACGGCGGCGCGTGGTTCGCTCGAGGCGACCGGGGCTGCCCTGGCGGTCCTCGGGCCGCAGGCGACCCTCGATCGTGGCTACGCCATCGTTCGCCGCGTCGACGACGGCCGGATCGTTCGCGACGCCGCCGCGGACGCACCGCCCGGCACGCGCCTGGCCTTGCGGGTCGCCACCGGTGAGCTTCCGGCGACCGCCGACGAGCGATGAGCCGGAACCCCAGGCCGCCATGGAACCTTTGATCGTCGTCGTGGTCTTCATCGGCGTCGTGATCGCCTTCGCCGTCGTGGGAGTGCGCCTTGGTATGCTCCTCGCCCCACGCATCGACCGGCTGACCGAACCGCACGACGAGGCTGATGGTGACGACGACGACTGACCAGGCGACCGACGCGCTGACGTTCGACGAGGCGCTCGCCGAGTTGCAGCTGACCGTCGCCGAGCTCGAGGCCGGCGGTCAGCCGCTCGAAGCGTCCATCGCCCTATACGAGCGCGGTGTCGCTCTCCAGGCGCGGTGCGAGAAGCTCCTCGGCGACGCCGAATTGCGTGTCCAGCAGCTCATCGCCCGCGCCGGCGGCGCTCTCGAGGTCCGCGACGTCCGCCCCGAGGAGGCGACCGAGGATCCGGCCGCCTCCTGATCAGGTCCGCGGCGGTCGGACCAGGGCAGGGGCGACGTTGAGGTTGAACCGGAACTTGTTGTCCGGGTCGTAGCGGGCCTTGACCATCGCCAGGCGGCTGAAGCGCTCGGTGCCGAAGGCGAGCCTGACTCGTTCGTTCGTTTCATCGACCGGCGCGTAATTGGCGTAGCCGGCGCCGGTCAGCGAGCCAACCTTGAGCCGTTCCGCGGTGTCCCGAGCCCAGCTGATCTGGGCATCGTCCCGCGCCGCGTCGTCCCAGATCGCCAGCGCGCTTGCGTTCCAGGTGGCCGCACGCTGCGCGAAAGCGGTCCCGCTCTCGGGTTCTGTATGCGCGACACCGCGGATGGTCTCGAGGAGCAGCCCACTCTGGCCCCCGGGCAAAGCGGCGACCGCCTCGACCACGCCGCCGATGACGGCTTCGTCCATCTCGCGCAGGAGGTGGCCTTTCCAGTAGTGGCGGAGACCGAACGGCAGTCGGCCGCTCATCGCCTGGACGTCGAGATAGTCCATCGGTCTGACCGTATCCGTGACGATCGGCAGGGCGCCGCGGAGCGGTTGGAGGACGTCATCCGCGCCTGCCGGGTCACCAGCCCAGCACACGCCGACGCGGACCGAGACCTGGCCCTCCTCGCCGAGGGGGCCGATCCAGACCGCGAGTTCGAGCGAGTCCGGGGCGGTCGCATTCACGATCGCGAGTCGCCGAAGGACCTGCTTCACCGCGGACGCCGGATACGTGAGATAGCCCGCCAGAATCGGTCCTGGATCGAACGCCTGGAACTCGAGTGTCGTCACGACGCCGAAGTTCCCGCCTCCGCCCCGGAGCGCCCAGAGGAGCTCTGGGTCGCCGTCGGGTCCGGCGACGACTCGCTCTCCGGTCACGGTCACGAGCTCCGCCCGGATCAGGTTGTCGCACGTGAACCCGCCGATGCCAGACAGCCAGCCGATCCCGCCACCGAGTGTCAGGCCGGCAACGCCCGTGTCACCGAACGTGCCGCCGACGACAGCGAGGTGATGGGTCCAGGCTGCCGCATCGAGGTCGTCCCACTGGGCCCCACCCTCGACGCGCGCGATGCGCGTCGTCGGATCCACGGTGACCTCGCGCATTTCGCGCAGATCCACCACCAGGGCACGGTCCGCCATCGAATGGCCGGCGACGCTGTGACCGCCGCCGCGGACCGCGATCGGCAGCGCGAGATCGCCGGAGGCGACGACCGCCGCCACGACATCCTCGACCGACCGCGCACGGACGATGACTGCGGGACGTCGCACCACCGTGGCGTTGAAGGTCGCCCGGGCCTCGTCGTAGCCGGCATCGACGCCGGTGATGACACGGTCCTGCAGGCGGGTCCGCAGGCCGTCGACAACGAACTTCTCCATGGATCGAACCCCCGCGTTGACGAGGCGGTCGGAAAACGACGCACCCCTGAGGGACAGGTTTACACTCTGCGCGAACCCATCCCGGGCCCGACATGCTGCGAACCAATCATCACACGCGACGGGGTCGAACCGTCAGCGCGACGAAGCCGGCAGATCGAGCCGGCCGCCACCCGGAGCCTCCACCACGTGCGCATCCTGCCGACGATCCAGGACCCTGCCGACCTGCGCGGCCTCGATGAGGCGCAGCTCGCACAGCTCGCCGTCGAGATCCGCGACACCATCGTCCAGACCGTCGCGCAGACAGGTGGTCACCTCGGGTCGTCACTCGGGGTCGTCGAACTGACCATCGCCTTGCACCGGCTGCTCGAGTCGCCGCGTGATCGCATCGTCTGGGATACCGGGCACCAGGCCTACCCGCACAAGCTGCTCACCGGTCGGTTCGAGCGCTTCGGGACGCTCCGCCAGCTCGATGGCATCGGGGGATTTCCGCGACGAACCGAATCACCGCACGACGTGTTCGACGGCGGTCACGCCGGGACGGGCCTGTCCATCGCGGAGGGGCTCGCCGAGGCGCGGGACCTGCGTCACGGGTTGGAGCGGATCGCGGTGGTCGTCGGTGACGCGGCGCTGATGAGCGGCTTGTCGCTTGAGGCGCTTAACGACATCGGTCAGCGTCAGACACAGATGCTCATCGTGCTCAACGACAACGAGATGTCGATCAGCCCGACCGTCGGGGCGTTCTCCAAGTACCTATCGGAGATCAAGCTGTCGGGCGCGTGGCAGAGCGGCCGGAGCGCCTATGACCGGACCGTGGAGCGGATCCCGTTCATCGGCGGCACAGTCCTCGAGCTTAGCCAGCGGCTCCGCAGGTCCGTCGTCAACTTCGCACAACCTGGGCAGCTGTTCGAGGATCTCGGCGTGACGTACATCGGTGTCGTGCCCGGGCATGACCTGCACGCATTGCTCGAGACGCTCGGGCGGGCGCTGGCGCTGCCGGGCCCCACGATCGTCCATGTGCGAACGCAGAAGGGCCGCGGGTTCCGGCCGGCCGAGCGCGACCAGGTCGGGTTCCACGGAGCTGCACTCCCGCCCATGGGGGTGACCACGCTCGCAGTGGCACCTGGCCCGGCGGTCCAGGTACCGATGCCGACCGAATCGATGAGCGATGACGCCGCACCGCCCGCGGTGGTGGCCGAAGCGCCGCAGAAGAACCCGAACTACACCGCGGTCTTCGCGTCCGAACTGATCGAACTCGCCCGCACCGACCGGCGGATCGTCGGGATCACCGCCGGGATGCCGACCGGGACCGGGATGTCACGATTCCAGGCCGAGTTCCCTGACCGGATGTTCGATGTCGGGATCGCCGAGCAGCATTCGATGGCGATTGCGACGGGCCTCGCGATGGGCGGGATGCGACCGGTCGTGGCGCTCTATTCGACGTTCCTCCAGCGTGCGTTCGACCAGACCGTCCACGACGTGTGCCAGAACGACCAGCCGGTGCTGATCGCGGTCGACCGGGCGGGTCTCGTCGGCGAGGACGGGACCAGCCATCAGGGCATGTTCACGCTGCCGGCGCAGCGCCAACTGCCGAACCTCGTCATCGCGTCGCCGAAGGACGAGCAGGAGCTGAGATCGCTGCTCCGGACGGGACTCGCGCAGGACCATCCGTTCGCGTTGCATTACCCGCGAGACGCCGGGTTCGGGCTCGAGCCGGTCACCCCGGCGATCGTGCCGATCGGGCAGGGCGAGATGTTGCGTGAAGGGCGTGACCTGCTGTTCGTCGGATTCGGTCCGATCGTGGCGCGGGCCGTCGCGGCGGCCGACCTGCTCGCCGCAGAGGGCTGGTCCGTCGGGGTCATCAACGCCCGGTTCGCGCGACCGCTTGACCGGCAACTGATCCTCGACCAGGCGCGCGGCAAGCGGATGCTCGTGACCTTCGAAGAGAGCGTCGTGACCGGTGGGTTCGGGAGCGGCGTATTGGAGCTGGTCGAAGAGGCGCGGCTCGCCGACCCTGCCTACCGCGAGCTCGCGGTGCGGATCCTCGGGATCCCGGGCGAGCGGTTCGTCGACCATGGGTCGGTGTCCGATCTGCGGCGGATCCTCCGGCTCGATGCCGAGGGTTTGTCGGCCCAGGTCCGCGAGGCGCTCGCCACTGCCCGGGCGACCCCGGGCCGGTCCGGGTCGGAGGTTCCGGCGGGCTGACCCAGGCCCGAACGGTCGACCTCGTCGCCGGAGAGGCGACCTTCGATGGGTGCCCGGCACCGCAGGTGAGCCCAGGTGAAGCGGGCTGTGCCACGATAGGCAGGTGAGTCCCGCAACGACGGCCAGGGCGAAGGTCACGCGCGTCCGGCTCGATCACCTGCTCGTGGAGCGCGGGTTGGTCGAGACCCGCAGCCGCGCGCAGGCACTCGTGCTGGCCGGCAAGGTCAGGGTCGGGGAGGGCGACGCGGCGCGGCATGACCGAAAGCCCGGCGACCTGCTCGACCCGGCGACCAGGATCTCCATCGCGGCGCCGGAACCGTACGTCAGCCGAGGCGGCTACAAGCTCGCGGCCGCGCTCGACGCCTTCGAGATCGACCCAAGCGGCCTGGTCGCACTCGACGTCGGGGCGTCCGCGGGCGGCTTCACGGACGTCCTGTTGCAGCGTGGCGCGAGCCGGGTCTACGCTCTCGATGTGGGCCGCGGACAACTCGCCGAATCGCTCCGCGCCGATCCTCGCGTCATCTCGATGGAGCGAACCAACGCTCGCACCATGACGGCCGCAAGCCTGCCGGAACCGATCGACCTCGTGACCATCGACGTGTCGTTCATCTCGCTCGACAAGATCCTCGGTCCTGTCAGCAAGACCCTCCGTGGCGGCCCGGGTCACCACATCGTCGCGCTCGTCAAACCGCAATTCGAAGCCGGCCGAGGCCGCACCGACCACGGCGTCGTCCGCGACTCGGCGATCCACCGCGAAGTCCTGGAGCGGACCGTCCTCGCCGCGCAGACGCACCGCCTTGGCACCCGCGCGGTCATCGTTTCGCCGATCACAGGACCGGAGGGCAACCGCGAGTTCCTCGTCGACCTCGCGCCTGGACCCGGCTGCGCCGAGATCGACGAACGCATCGCGGAGGCGATCGGGACGTGACCGTCACCCGCATCGGATTTGCCTACAACCCGACCATCGAGGCCGCGGTCGAACTGAGCGCCCGCGCAGCCGGCTGGTGTCAGGTTCGCGGGATCGGGGAGTGGCAGATCCCATCCGGCGATACCGCAGCCCTCGTCCGCGAGCTGCCCACGACCGACGCGCTCGTCGTCCTCGGTGGTGACGGGACGTTCCTGCGCGCCGCGCGTGCCGTCGCTGACGTGGACGTCCCGCTGCTCGGGATCAACCTCGGCAAGGTCGGCTTCCTGTCCAAGGCCGAGGCGGGCGAACTCGACGCCGTCCTCGGACTCATCGTTGCGGGCGACTATCGGATCGAGGAACGGATGGCCATCGAGGCGAGGATCCTGCGTCACGGCGGCACGACGGCCGCCGATGGCGGGGAGACGACCGTCGAGCGTCTCGTGGCGCTCAACGACGTCGTGGTCGCTCGTGGCGCGCTCGCCCGGGTCTGCCGGCTCGACGTCGCCATCGACGACACGCACCTGGCGACGTTCATCGCGGACGGTCTGATCGTGGCCAGCCCGACCGGGTCCACCGGCTATTCGTTCTCGGCGGGAGGCCCGATCCTGGACCCGAGCGCTCGCAACCTCATCGTCACTCCGATCGCGGCGTACCTGTCGGCCATCCGGTCGGTCGTCGTCGCGCCGAGTCAGATGGTCCGTTGCACGGTCGTCGACGCGGTCGAGGCACTCGTATCGGTCGACGGGCGTGAGGACCTTCGCCTCGAGGTCGGCGATGTCGTCGAGGTCCGAGCCGTGACCCGGCCGATCCGGCTCATCGAACCGGCGGCCGCGCAACCCTTCTGGGATCTCCTCCGCCACAAGGTGGCCCTGCTGCCGTCGTGACGACGGGACGACTGCTCGATCTCACAGTGAGCGACCTCGCGCTCATCGACCGGATTCGCCTGACGCTCCAGCCCGGCCTCAACGTCATCACCGGCGAGACCGGCGCGGGCAAGAGCTTGCTCATCGACGCGCTCGGCCTCATCAGGGGCGCACGCGCCGACACCGGCGTCATCCGTCACGGCGCGGAATCGGCACGCGTCGAGGCGTTGTTCGACCGTCTCCCGGAGCCGCTCATCGTCGTTCGCGAGGTGGCCACAGGGGGGCGCTCCAGCGCGCGTCTCGACGATCTGGCGACGACCGCGTCACGGCTCGCCGATGAGGTCGGGCCGCTCATCGAGATCCACGGGCAACACGATCAGCAGCGGTTGCTCGATGAGCGCTGGCAGCGCGACCTGCTTGATGCATTCGGACGGCATGGGCCCGCGCGCACGGCCATGGCCGACGTCGTCGAGCGCTGGCGAGCGAACCGAGCGAGTCTGGCCGAACTCGCGATCGATCCGCGCGAACTGGCGCGACGCCTGGACCTCCTGGAGTACGAGGTCGCGGAGATCGGCGGCGCGCGATTGCGCCCCGGCGAGGCCGACGAGATCCGATCGCGGCTCGCGGCGGCGCAACATGGCGAGGCGATCGCCCGGGGAGCGGCGGCGGTTCACGAGGCCCTCGCCGGCGACGACTCAGGCGCCCGCGAATCGGCGGCCGTCGCCGCCCGCGAGGCTCGGGCTCTCGCGCGACTCGACCCACGATTCGAGGCCTCGGCGGAACGCCTGTCCGGCCTTGAAGCCGATCTCGACGACATCGCTGCCGAGATCCGGGGGCTGGCCGAGGACATCGATCACGATCCACCGTCCATCGCGGCCCTCGAAATGCGCCTCGGCGAGATCTTCGCGCTTGAACGCCGCTATGGCGCCGACGAGACCGAGGTCATCACCCATGGTGAACGCGCCGCTGCGGAGCTCGAGCGCCTCCGTGGTCTCGACGAGGAACGAACCAGACGGGAAGGTGAGGACGCCGCTCTTCTGGCCGAGGTCGCCCGCGCCGCCACGACCTTGTCCGGCGCCCGCCAGGTCGCCGGTGCCGCCCTCGCGAGCGCCGTGGGCGAGGCCCTGGTCGAACTCGGTTTCCCGGTCGATGTCTTCGAGGTCGTACTCGGGCGACGTCCGGCCAGTCCGGACGAACCCGCCATCGAGATCGACGACGACGCCGTCGCGTTCGACGCCTCCGGCGCCGACCAGATCGTCTACCGCCTCGCCCCGAATGCCGGCGAGCCCGCCCGACCTCTCGCGCGGATCGCCTCGGGCGGCGAGTTGTCGCGGGTCGCGCTCGCCATCAAGCGCGTCGTCGCCGAGGCCGATGCCACACCGGTCCTCGTGTTCGACGAGGTGGACACGGGGATCGGCGGTCGAAGCGCGGACCCGATCGGCCGCAGCCTGTGGGCGCTGGCCCGGCGCCACCAGGTCCTGTGCGTGACGCATCTGCCACAGATCGCCGCGCACGCCGATGCTCATTTCCGCATCTCCAAGCGAGAACGCGATGGCCGGACCGTCACGGAGATCGAGCACCTTGATCGCGAGGGCCGGATGGTCGAGCTCGCCCAGATGCTCGGAGGCGAGGTCGGTGGCGCGGCGTCCCTCGCCAGCGCCCGCGAACTCCTCGATCGTGCCCAGGCATGGCGCGTCGGGGTCGCCCAGGCCGGCTGACCCCGATGCCGGATCTCGACATGGCCATCGACGGGTACCTGACGTACCTCCATGTCGAGCGCGGCCTGGCGCCGGCAACCATCCGCGCCTACCGCGCCGACCTGCACGACTACGAGGCGTCGCGCGGTGTCACACGTGCCTGGGCCAGCTCACCGGATGCAGCGGTCGGCTACCTGGCGGCGCGCACCCGACGCGGTCGACGCAACGACCCCGGTCTCGCCTCGAGCAGCCTCCGGCGACGGGCGGCCGCGCTGAAAGGGTTCTACCGGTTCGCCTACGGCGAGGGGATCATCGGCGTCGACATCGCGGCCCACCTCGACCTGCCCAGGCCGTCACGCCTGCTGCCCGAGACTCTCACGATCGCCGAGACCGAACGACTTCTGGAGGCAGCGACCGATCTGCGCGATCGCGCGCTCCTCGAACTGCTGTACGCAGCCGGACTCCGCATCAGCGAGGCGATCAACCTCGACATCGAGGACCTCCATACCGACGGCGCATTCGTCCGGGTCATCGGGAAGGGCGACAAGGAGCGACTCGTCCCGGTCGGTGAGATCGCGCTCGACTGGCTGGATCGCTGGATCGACGGCCCGCGGGCGGTCCTCCTCGCGGTCCATCACGTCGCTCCGATCCGCGGCGGGCCGGTCTTTCTCGGCGATCGAGGCGGCCGATTGGCCCGCCAGCAGGCCTGGTCCGCGGTGAAGCGCGCCGCGACCGGCGCCGGCCTGACGGGTCGCGTCAGTCCGCATACACTCCGCCACTCGTTCGCCACGCATCTCCTCGAGGGCGGCGCGGACCTGCGGGTCGTCCAGGAGTTGCTCGGGCATGCGAGTATCTCCACCACGCAGCTGTACACGCATCTGACGGGCGAACGGATCCGGGACGTCTACAGCCGGGCCCATCCGCGGGCCTGATAGGGAGGCACCTGCAACATGAGCTACGCCGATGGGTTGCTGTCGACCGGCGAGCGGATCCTCTACCGGAACAAGCAGCACCCCTTCATCTTCATCTGGGGTGCCCGCTATACGATCCTTGCGCTGGTCATCGCATTCCTGCTCTTCGTCCTCCGGAGCGGCCTCGGATCCGGCGGCGCAAGCGGGACGTTCGCGACGATCCTCGGTTTGGTCACCGCCGTCCTGTTCTTCGGCGGCCTGGCGGTCGCCGGTTGGACGGCGCTTCGCTACGTCAACCAGGAATACGTCCTTACGAACCGTCGCGTCATCCAGGTCGGGGGCGTCCTCAACCGCACGGCGACCGACAGCTCGCTCGAGAAGATCAACGACGCGCTCCTGAGCCAGTCGGTCTTCGGGCGGATGTTCGACTTCGGAGATCTCACCGTCCTGACCGCGTCGGAGGGCGGCATCGAGAAGATGCGGATGCTGCGCAGCCCGATCGTCTACAAGAAGCGGATGCTCGACGCCAAGCACGAATACGAGGTGGACATGGAGCGCGCGGGCTGGGCTCCGACCCCACCGATCCGTGACGGCGCCGCCGCGCCTGCCGGGACGGCCGCGGCCTCGACCGCGGCTCCTGCCGCAGCGGCCGCCGCGCCCACCCGGCCACCGAGCGACCCGGACGAGGTCACCCGCACGCTCGCGAGCCTCGCCGACCTGCGCGACCGCGGTGCGATCAGCCCCGAGGAATTCGAGCGGAAGAAGGCGGACCTGCTGGCGCGGTTGTAGCGACCGACGACCCTCGGGCGCAGGCCCGCTACGATTACCGCCGACTCCCTCCTGTAGCCAAGGTGCTCGCTTGCACATCCCGCCGGAAGTCTTCCCCGCTGCGATCGTCGTCGCGATCATGCTCCTGATCGGACTGCCGGTCCACGAATTCAGCCACGCCCTGGTGGCCTACCGCCTGGGTGACGGGACGGCCAAGATGTTCGGGCGCCTCACGCTCAATCCGATCGCCCATTTCGACCAGGTCGGCGGAACGCTGCTGGCGCTGACGTTCATCGGGTCGGCCTTTTCGGGCGGGGCGATCGGGTTCGGGTGGGCCAAGCCGACGCCGGTCAATCCGATGAACCTTGAAGGCGGCCGCCGCGGCGAGGCGCTGGTCGCTGCCGCCGGGCCGCTCTCGAACTTCATCCTCGCGGCCGCGGCGGCCATCCCGCTCCGCTTTGTCATCTCCAATCCGGGGTTGGCCGGTCCACAGGACATCGTCTATAACGTCTTGTACCTGTTCGTCCAGATCAACCTCCTGCTGATGATCTTCAACTTCATCCCGGTCCCGCCGCTCGACGGGTCGAAGGTGCTGTTCGCATTCATGGACCGCCGGACCGAGTACCAGGTCCGCCCGTTCCTCGAGCAGTACGGGTTCTTCATCCTTCTCGCGGTCCTGTTCCTCCCGTTCGGGAATTCCATCGGGAGCCGGATCATCCTGCCGATCGTCGATGCGCTCTTCAGCTTCCTGGTGGGCGTCTAGGACCCGCCAGTTCCGAGCGCACCTGCGGGCCCATGTGGCACCCGCGGAGCGCACGGCGCTGGAGGCCTGGACCACCCCCGGGCAGCGTGCGTTGTTCGATTCGATGCACCTCGCCGATCGACGCCATGGTCTCGACGTGGTCGGGTCACTCCGCGGCGAGGGCGCGACCGACCCCGACGTCCTCATCGCGGGTCTGCTGCACGACGCTGGTAAGGGAGACACCGGGGTCGGGCCGCGGGTCGCCTACACACTGGGTCAGCGATACGGGACGTTGATCTGGGACACCGCCGCCTTTCTTCCGGGATGGCGCGCCGCGCTGGCCCGGCTCCGGACGCACTCGGAGACGTCGGCCGTGCTGGCCGCCGCGGCCGGCTGCTCGTCGCGGACAGTCGAGCTCATCCGGCACCAGGATGCCCCGACCGACCCCGAATTCGGCGAGATGCTGCGCCTCGCCGACGAGGCCAATTGATGACCTCCGGGAAGCCCGGGATCCCGGTGATGGCTGTGACGCCGCCGACGTCCCGGGCCGTCGCGCCCGTCGGCCCGGCCGTCACCTTCGGTGAAGGTCGTCGACCCGAGAGCCAGACCCAGGTCCAGATGGCCGAATTCGAGGGGCCACTCGCGCTCCTTCTATCGCTCATCGAGGCTCGTCAGCTCGACGTGTTGACAGTGCCGTTGGGGGCACTCGCCAACGCGTACCTCGACGCCCTCGGTCGACTCGATGCCGACCGGCTCGGCAACATCAGCGCGTTCGTGTCGGTCGCGAGCCAGTTGATCCTCATCAAGAGCCGCGCGATGCTGCCGCGCCGGACCGATCCGACCGATCCCACCTCCCCGGTCGACGAGGGCGTGGACCCTGAGACGGAGCTGCGTGCGCGTCTGCTGCTCTACCGCGCGTACCGCGACGCCGGTCTGCGGCTAGCCGAGGACGCGCTGGAACGGATGGGCCTGTTCCGACGCGAGCCGTCAGTCGCACGAGCGGCCGGGATGGCCGGCGCACGGCCGCCCGAATCGGTCGCGCTCGATCCCACACGCCTGGCCCGCGCCCTTGCGCACCTTGCGTCGATCGCGCCGCCGCCCGAGCCACCGCCCGAGTCGATGGGCCGCACGATCAGCATCACGGAGCGCGCCGAAATCATCCGCTCCGCCCTGCGCGATACCCCGCGCGTCGTACTCCAGGACCTGCTGACAGGCGTCCTCGATCGAGTGGTCATTGCCATCACGTTCCTGGCGATGCTGGAGCTCATGAAGCGGCGCGAGATCGTCGTCGAACAGGCGATGCCATGGGGGCCGATCGTGGCTCGTGAGACGACGGCGGCAGAGAAGGCCGCCGCCGGAGTCGACGCCGCGGACGCAGACGCGCCGATCGACGAGACCCTGGAGTCGTTCGCATGAGCGACGCCTTCGAACCGATCGAGGCGCCCGACGCTGCGGCGCCCGCAGCCCCCGAGACTCCGACGCAGCCCGCACCGATCGAATTGACCGAGGCCGCTCTCGAGGCCCTCCTGTTCGTGGCGGAGAAGCCCCTGTCGCGACGCGAGATCGCATCGCTCGCAGGCACGGATCGGACGACCGTGGATGCCCGGCTCGGCGACCTCGAGGTGTCTCTCCGCGAGCGCGGCGTGCGCCTGCTCATCGACGGCGACCGCGTCGAACTCGCGACGGCGCCCGATTGCGGCGCGCTGGTCGCTCGATACGTCGGCGCAGACGCGGTCCGCCTCTCGCCGGCGTCGCTCGAGACGCTGGCCATCGTCGCCTACCGCCAGCCCGTCACGAAATCCGCCGTCGAACGCATCCGCGGCGTGGACTCGGACTACACGATCCGGACGCTGCTCCACCGCCGTTTCCTCGTCGAACTCGGCCGCTCTGCTGCACCCGGCCGGCCGTTCCTGTACGGGACCGGCTTCGAATTCCTCGAACGGTTCGGATTGACCAGCCTCGACGAATTGCCACCGCTCGACGCGGACGTCGCGGCGCGTCTGGCCGAGGAGGGCGGAGAACCGATCACCGAGCCGCTCGTCCCGACCGACGGGATGGACGTCTGATGGCCCCCGAACGCCTCCAGAAGGTCCTCGCTGCGTCGGGTGTGGCGTCGCGTCGGGCCAGCGAGGTGCTCATCGCCAATGGGCGCGTCACGGTGGATGGCAAGCCGGCGAAGCTTGGCATGCAGGTCGATCCGGACAAGGCGGTCATCGCCGTGGACGGGCGTGTCATCGGTGCCGCCGCGGCGCCCGAGTACATCCTCCTCCACAAGCCCGGCGGGGTGACGTCCACGGTCCGTGACCGCCACGCGTCGAAGACGGTGCTCGACATGATCCCGACGGCGATGCTCCCCGAAGGTGGCCGGCTGTATCCGGTCGGGCGTCTCGACCAGGACTCCGAGGGGCTGCTCGTTCTGACCAACGACGGTGCGTGGGCCGACCGCGTGCTCCATCCCCGCCACGGGATCGAGCGCGAGTACGCCATCGGACTGCGCGCGCCGTTGACCTTCGATCAGGTGTCGGCCATCAAGGCAGGGATCCCGCTCGACGAAGGAGTCGCGACCGTGACCGGCCTTCGACCGACGACCGAGATCGAGACGCGTCGGCTCGTCGACCTGCTGGCGCCACCACCCGGCGACCTTGTCTGGTACCGGGCGATCCTGGCCCAGGGCTGGAAGCGTCAATTGCGCAGGATGTTCGGCGCGGTCGGGGCACCCATCGACCGGCTGGTGCGGGTCCGGATCGGGCCGGTCCGGCTCGATGAGCTCAGGAGCGGCCGTGCAAGAAGACTTCGTGCGCCCGAGGTGCGCGGCCTGGGAGCCGGTGCCGGGACGAGCCGCGCAGGGGTCCGCGACAAGGCCGTCGCGGCGCCCGACGCGCCGCCGGTCCGCCGCCCGAGATGACCGGGATGTTATGGAACGTCCGGCTTGTCGACGGGCTTGGCGGCCAGCCGGTCGAAGGCGCGGCCGTCCTCATCGAGGACGGCCGGATCGCGGGGATCGGCGGCGCGACGGGCGATCGGCCTGCTGAGGCGACGGACGCGGACGGCCGGACGCTGCTCCCCGGTCTGATCGACGCGCACGCCCACGTCTCGAGCGACACGGAACGGAGTCCCGGGTTCGGCCCGCCGCCGCCACTCCACGGCGACGACCCTCGTCCGCGCGAGCTCGGCTATTTCGTGCTGGTCCAGCTGGCCGGCGCCATGCTGCGGGCCGGGATCACTACGCTCCGCGATGTGGGTAGTTACGACGGCGAAGCGATCATCCTCCGCCGCGGCATCGAGCTCGGCCTGGTCGAGGGCCCGCGGATCCTGTCGTGCGCCAAGATCCTCAGCGCCACCGCGCCCGGAGCACGGATCTTCGGGACGATGTACCGCGAGGCCGACGGGCCGTGGGAGATGCGCAAGGCCGCCCGCGAGCAGATCCGCGATGGGGCGGACTTCATCAAGATCATGGCGACCGGCGCGCGCTCGGTGGATCGTGAGGATCCCGAACCCGCCCAGATGACCCGCGAGGAGATCGCCGCCGTCGTGGACGAGGCGCATCGCCTGGGGTTCCGAGTGGCCGCGCATGCCGAGGGCCTCGGCGGCGCGACGGTCGCGATCGAGGAGGGCGTCGACACCATCGAGCACGGCCTGTCCCTGCACCGATCGCCGAAGCACCTCGACATGATGGCCGACCGTGGGATCGTCCTCGTCCCGACCCTGTCCACGTTCGACGACCTCGCGGAGCGCTTCTCGGGCGAGTTCGCACCGCGTCTCGTCGAGCAGGCCAAGCGCCAGGCGGACGACGCGCGGCGAACGCTGCTGGCCGCCCACGCCGCGGGCGTCCCCATCGCCATGGGTTACGACAGCGGCCCGCCCGGGGCGAGCGCCACGGAACTCGTCCGACTCGCGGAGAGCGGTCTGGGCGCCGCCGGCGCGATCCGGGCCGCGACCTGGGGTTCCGCGCTGGCACTCGGGCTCGGCGAGGAGATCGGCACCGTCGAGGTCGGCAAACGGGCCGATTTCGTGGTGGTGGACGGCGACCCCATGGCCGACCCCTCGATCCTCCTGGACCCGGCGCGGATCTGGTCGGTCATCCAGGCTGGATCGCCCGTCCGGTGAGCGACCCGGCGCACCTCGCCGAAGGCGCGCTGTTGTGGGAGCCGTCCGCCGCCTTCCAGGAGGCGACGACGCTCACCGACTACCGGCGCTGGCTCGAGCGCGAGCGCGCCCTGACCTTCCTCGACTACGCGGCGATGTGGCGTTGGTCGGTAGACGACCTCGAGGGGTTCTGGTCGTCGGTCGTGGACTACTACCGGATCCCGATCCACGGCCACTGGGATCGCGTGGTCGGACCCGTCACGATGCCGGGCGCTCGCTGGTTCTCGGGAGCCGACATCAACTACGCCGAGGCGCTCCTTGGCCGGGTCACCCGGGATGCACCGGCGCTGCTCTTCCAGTCGGAGCGGCACCGGCTGCAAGAGGTGTCCGGCGGGGAACTGACCGATCAGGTCGCCGCCGTCGTCGCCGGGTTGCGCCGCCTCGGAGTCGGTCGTGGCGATCGTGTCGCGGCGGTCATCCCGAACATCCCCGAGGCCGTCGTTGCCATGCTCGCCTGCGCGAGTCTCGGCGCGATCTGGTCATCTTGTTCACCCGATTTCGGAACGCAGAGCGTCGTCGATCGCTTCGCCCAGATCGAACCGACGGTCCTCATCGCCGTTGATGGCTATACCTACGGCGGGAGGACGTTCGATCGCAGGCAAGTCGTCACAGGACTCCGCGCCGCGCTGCCGTCGCTCCGGAGGACGGTCCTCATCCCGTATCTCTATCCGGACGCCGGCCCGGGCGACCCGAGCGAGATGGCCTGGGCCGATCTCATGGCTGGCCCCATCGAAGCGCTCACCTTCGAACCGGTCCCGTTCGACCACCCGCTGTGGGTCCTCTACTCGTCTGGCACGACCGGGCTGCCGAAGGCGATCGTCCATGGCCACGGCGGTGTCGTCCTGGAGCACGCCAAGGCGATCGGCCTCCAGTTCGACGTCCGCCCGGGCGACCGCATGTCGTGGTTCACGACGACCGGCTGGATGATGTGGAACTTCCTGGTCGGGTCGATGCTCGTCGGTGGCGTGCCTGTCCTGTACGACGGCAGCCCGGGCTATCCAACGCTCGGCGTGACATGGGACCTGGCGGCCGAGGCTCGGGTCAGCCTGTTCGGGACGAGTGCAGCGTTCGTGGGCGCGTGCATGAAGGCAGGGATCCGACCGCGCGAGGGTCGAGACCTGTCGTCACTTCGGTCGATCGGCGTCACGGGCTCCCCGCTGTCCGCCGATGGGTTCGGCTGGGTCTACGACGCGGTCAAGCGCGACGTCTGGCTCGTCTCGATGAGCGGCGGGACCGATGTCGTCAGCGCGTTCGTCGGCGGCTGTCCCTGGCTGCCCGTCCGCGCCGGGGAGCTGCAGGCGCGCGCCCTCGGGGCTCGTGTGGAGGCGTTCGACGCGGTCGGTCGATCAGTCGTCGATGAGACCGGCGAATTGGTCCTGACCGCGCCGCTGCCGTCGATGCCGATCTTCTTCTGGAACGACCCGGACGGCACCCGTTACCGCGAGAGCTACTTCGAGACGTACCCCGGTGTCTGGCGCCACGGCGACTGGATCCGGATCACGCAGCGGGGGAGCGCCATCATCGAGGGCCGGTCGGATTCGACGCTGAATCGCGGCGGCATCCGGTTCGGGACGAGCGAGCTGTACGGTGTCGTCGAGCGGCTGCCGGAGGTCGACGACAGCCTCGTCATCGGCCTCGAGTTGCCGGACGGCCGGTACTGGATGCCACTGTTCGTCGTTCTCGCAGAGGGAGCGTCGCTCGACGCGGCGACCCGCGCCCGCATCAACGGCGCCATCCGGTCCGCGCTGTCCCGGCGGCACGTCCCGGACGACATCATCGGGATCCCCGCGGTGCCGCGGACGCTGACCGGCAAGAAGTTGGAGGTCCCGGTCAAGCGACTGCTCCTGGGTCGGCCGTTGTCGGAAGTCGCTGCGGCGGGTGCGATCGCCGATCCGCATGCTCTCGACTTCTTCGTCGAGTACGCCCACGTCGTCGCGCGGCTCGGGGCTGACGCCGACGGGTATCCTGCCGACATGGCGAGAGAACGAGCCGAAGCGTATCCGCGACTAGTCGTTGCGCTCGACGGACCTGGGTCGTCGGGCAAGAGCAGCGTCGGGGCGGCGGCAGCCCTCGAGGTGGGCTACCGGTTCTGCGATACGGGCCTGCTGTATCGCGCCGTGACCTGGCTCGCGCTCGCACGCACTGTGTCCGCGTCGTACCCGCACGCGATGCGCGGGCTCGTGGATGAGGTCGAGCTCGGACCCGATTCGCACGGGCGGCTCGCCCGCGTCCTTGTCGATGGTGTCGACCACACGGACGATGTCCACGGTCCGAAGGTCGATGCAGCAGTCTCCGCGATCTCCGCGATCCCGGAACTTCGCGCCGCCCTCCTCGACCGCCAGCGCGACCTCGCCGCGGACGGCGGGATCGTCATGGCCGGCCGGGATATCGGGACCGTCGTGCTGCCCGACGCCGACCTCAAGATCTACCTGGACGCATCGGCCGAGGAGCGCGCGCGCCGGCGCACCCGCGAACGAGGCCTTGACCCCGATGGCCCGGAAGCCGAGGCGATCCTCGACGCGCTCCGGCTTCGCGATTCACTCGATTCGAATCGCGCGGTCGCGCCGCTCCGGATCGCACCGGATGCCCGCGTGATCTCGACAGACGGTAATCGTTTCGGGGACACCGTCGACGCCGTCGTCAACGCCATCCACGACGCTGCCGCACGGCGCGCCGACGAGCTCGCGGAGTCGGGGACCGGCGCGTGACCGAAGCGGCCCCGCCGGCCCCGCCGACCGTCTCGCCCCCGTCGCTCCCTCCGATCGACGATTCGATCACGCCGCTCATCGCCACGCTCACATTCGGCGGTCGGATCTTCGGCCGCGCCATGAGCCGGATCACGGTCGAGGGCGCTATCGACGAGATCCCGCATGACGGTCCGGTCATCCTCGCCGCCAACCATGCATCGAACCTCGATGCGGTCGTCCTGGGCTCATGGCTGATGCCCAGGCTCGGTCGGCGCATCCACTGGCTCGGCAAGAAGGAGTTGTTCGACTGGCCGGTGGTCGGCTGGGCGGCGGCCAACGGAGGAGTGCACCCGGTCGACCGAGGCGGGGCGGACATCGACGCCTTCCGCCTGGCCCAGCGCATCCTCGATGAAGGTCACATCCTGTTCGTCTTTCCGGAGGGAACGCGCAGCCCGGACGGTCAGCTTCAGAAAGCGCAGGACGGCGTGGCTGTCCTCGCCATCCGCACCGGCGCCCCGATCGTGCCTCTTGCCATCGCCGGTTCGAACCGGGTCTGGCCAAAGGGCCAGAAATTCCCGCACCCCGGCGGGCACGTGACGGCACGCGTCGGGCGCCGGTTCCGCCCGTCCGACGAACTCCCGCCGGACACCGACCGCCGGATCGCGAAACCCCTCGTCACGAGGATGATCATGGAGCGGATCGCCGCCCTCCTGCCGCCATCCCAGCGTGGCGTCTACGGGGTTCACGAGGACCCCGTGCGATAATCGACCCGTGGGAATGGTCGAAGAGGTCCGAATCGCGAAGCGCACCGGCTTCTGCTATGGCGTTCGCGAGGCGATCGACAAGGCGAAGGAAGCGTCGGCGGCGGGCAAGTCCACGCACACCCTTGGGCAGGTCGTCCACAACGAGGGCGTCGTGCGCGACCTCCAGGATCTCGGGATCCAGACGGTCGAATCGCTCGATGACGTCGATCACGGCGCGGCCGTCGTCATCCGCGCCCACGGCGTCCGGCCGGACGTCATGGAGCGCGCCGAGGAGCGAGGGCTCGAGGTCATCGACGGCACGTGCACCTGGGTGATCCAGGAGCAGCGCGAGCTGGTCAAGCTCGTCGAGGACGGCTACACCATCGTCCTTCTCGGCACGCCGAAGCACCCCGAGGTCGTCGGCCTGCTCGGCTTCGCCCCCGACGCGATCGTGGTCGACGACGAAGAGGAATGGGAGACGGCCATCCCACGCCGCAAGCGCATGGCACTCATCTCGCAGTCCACGCAGCCGCCCTGGAAGTTCGAGCGACTCGCGGCGTTCATGGTCTCGCGCGCCCACGAACTCAAGATCGTGAATACGGTCTGCCCGGTCACGATCCGCCGCCAGCAGGACACCCTCGAGTCGGCGGGCGAAGTGGACCTGATGGTCGTCGTCGGCGGCCGATCGAGCGCCAACACCAAGGAATTGACCCGCCTGTGCGAGATCGCCGGAACCGCGGCCATCCAGATCGAAAGCGTTCACGACTTGACCGATCCGGGACCGTTCGCCAACGCGCGCGTCGTCGGCGTGACGGGGGGGACGTCGACGCCCATCGAGGACCTGCGCGACGTGACTGAGCGCATCCTCGAGATGGCTGGCACGTCCGACGCACGGGCTCACGCCGCCGAACTCGCCCACGCCGCGCTTGACCGGGCCGCGACGCCCGCCGGCCGGACCACCTCGCTGCCGACCCCGCCCCGTGCGCCCGACTCGGTCGCCGGGGCCGGCGCGGCCTGATCGTGGCAGTCAGCGGGGGAGGGGCGATCCCGGTCGTCGCCATCGTCGGGCGACCGAACGTCGGAAAGAGCACGCTCTTCAACAGATTCCTCGGCCAGCGGACGGCCATCGTCGAGGACCGTGCCCGGACGACCCGCGACCGGCTCTACGGGGACACCGAGTGGAACGGCCGTCGCTTCGTCATCGTGGACACCGGGGGACTCGAGCTCGATCCGGATGACCCGATCGAAGCGCGCGTCCAGGAACAGGCGCGGCTGGCCATCGCCGAGGCGGACGTGATCCTGTTCGTCGTCGACGCCACGACCGGGCTGACACCCGCGGATCTTGAGGCGGCACGGATCCTTCGACGCGCCACCGCTCCCGTCATCGTCGTCGTCAACAAGGCCGACAACGAGAAGCGCGAGCTCGACGGCGCGGAATTCCACCAGCTCGGCTGGGAGGAGACGCATGCCGTCTCGGCGACGCACGGGCGGGGCACAGGTGACCTGCTCGATGTCATCGTCTGGTCGCTTCCGTCCGAGACGGAGGCGGAACTGGCGCGCAAGGCACGCGAAGCCGAGGCGGAGGCGTGGGCGGAAGATGTGGCCGCCGGCCATCTCGACCCGTTCGTCGTCGGCGAACCGGAGGCGGGCGATGCGGCCGACAGCGACGGCCTCGAAGGCCCCGATCTCGATGGTGTCGATGCGGAAGCCGCCCGGTGGGACGCCGCCATGGCCGCGGAGAAGGACGGCGAGCCGGCCGCGATCGCGTTCGTCGGTCGCCCGAACGTCGGCAAGTCGAGCTTGCTCAACGCTCTCCTCGGCGAGGACCGGGCGATCGTCTCGGACGTCCCAGGCACGACGCGCGATGCGATCGACACCCGCCTGGAATGGGGTCGGAGCGAGGTCGTGCTCATCGATACGGCGGGGATCCGGCGGCGCGGCAAGGTCGCAGGTGGCGCGGCCGCCGAGCGCTATTCGACGCTTCGCGCACTGCATGCGCTGTCCCGCGCGGACGTCGCGGTGCTCGTGGTCGATGCCGTCGAGGGCTTGACCTCACAGGACGCGCACGTCGCGGGTTACGTCGTCGAGGAGGGCAAGGGCCTGGTCATCGCGATCAACAAGTGGGACCTCGTCGAGGACAAGACGGACAAGACCTTCGACCAGTACGTCGAGTGGATCCGTAACGAGGTCCCGTTCCTCGACTTCGCACCGATCCTGTCGATCAGTGCCAAGACCGGCCAGCGCGTCGGGCGCGTCCTCGAGGCCGCCATCGACATCTGGGGTGAGCGGCGCAAGCGCATCTCGACCGGCGAGCTCAACCGCGTCCTGTTGGCGGCCACGGAACGGACGCCACCACCACCGGTCCGCGGCCACCGGCCCAAGCTGTTCTACGCGACGCAGGCCGCCGTCGCGCCGCCGACGTTCGTGTTCTTCGCTTCGGATGCGTCGTCGGTGCACTTCAGCTATCGGCGCTACCTCGAGAATCAATTGCGTGCCAAATTCGGGTTCGACGGCACCCCCATCCGGCTCGTCTTCCGCGACCGCTCGTCGGTCAAGCTGCCGCGGCGCAAGAAGCTCCGCAGCGCCCCGGCTGGGTCCGCCAAGAGTGCCCGTCGCGGAGGTCCCGCCAAGCCGGTCCGCAAGCGCTGATGGACGGTCCCCGCGTCGCGGTCGTCGGAGCTGGCGCGTGGGGCACGACTCTCGCGAGGATGATCGCCCGCGTGGAGCCGGTCACACTTCTGTGCCACTCCCCGGAGACGGCGGCACGGATCCGCGAGACCGGGCGGAACGAGGCGCGACTGCCGGGCGTGGCCCTGCCGGCGGGGGTCGTGGCGACAGCCGAAGCGTCGGCGCTGTCCGATGCCACCGACCTCGTGCTGTTCGCCGCGCCGTCCGCGCACCTGCGTTCGGTCGTGGCGTCCGTTGGCGCGTTGCTGGATCCAGGGGCGGACCTGCTGTCGGTCGTCAAGGGTTTGGAACGCGACACGCTCCTGCGCATGAGCGAGGTCATTGCTGAGGCGGCGAACGTGCCGATCGCCCGGATCGCGGCGCTGTCCGGCCCCAACCTCGCCGCGGAGGTGGCGCGCAACCTGCCAGCGTCGGCGGTCATCGCGGCCAGGGACTTGGCTTTGGCGGAGCGTGTCGTCACGCGGCTGGCCAGGCGTCGGTTTCGGATGTACGTCAACGAGGACATCCTCGGCGTCGAGCTGTGCGGGGCGCTGAAGAACATCGTGGCGATCGCGGCCGGGGCCGCCGACGGCCTCGGCTTCGGTGACAACGGCAAGGCCGGGTTGCTAACCCGCGGCCTTGCAGAGATGACCCGACTCGGGATCGCGGCGGGCGCGAATCCGTTGACCTTTGCGGGCCTCGCCGGGATGGGCGATCTGATCGCGACCTGCGGCTCGCATCTCTCGCGCAACCACCGACTCGGAGAGGAGCTGGCGAAGGGCCGGACCTGGGCCGACATCGAAGCCACCCTGCCCGGCACCGCTGAGGGCGCCTACACCGTCCGGGCGGCGCTTGCCCTGGCAGACCGCCTCGGTGTCGAGATGCCGATCGCCCGCGAGGTCGAGCGCGCACTGTTCGAGGGCAAGAGCGTCCAGCGCTGCCTGGTCGACCTGCTCGCCCGGGAATCCAAGGATGAGCTTGCCGACTACGGCCGCTGGGTCGCGCGGCTCGACGAGCGGCCCGGAGTCGGACAGTCCCACTGACGCCACGAAGCCGAAGCACTCCGTACGGCGGTCCTTTTCGGGGACTACCAGGCACCGATGACGCATGAGACCCCGCTCAGATGCAGGTCTGGAAGTCTTCGGTCCGCAGGTGCTGCCCGACAGTCCCGAAGCAATCCAAGGCCGCTATTCATGGTCCCGGTGCTAGACTCCGGGTTCGTCGGGGCGTGGCGCAGTCTGGTAGCGCACCAGTCTGGGGGACTGGTGGTCGTGGGTTCGAATCCCGCCGCCCCGACCATATCCCGAGCGTGAAACGGCGTGAAACGGCCTACGGTTCTGCCTGCAGTTGGGGTCGGATGGCGAGCTCGTCGGGTGCCTGGCGGCGCTTGAGCAGGCGGTCGATCCGGGCTGCTGCAACCCGCGATCGCTTGGTCGACAGGTGCGAATAGACGTCGACCGTGGTTGAGGAGTCGGCGTGAGCGAGCATCTTGCAGATCACCGCCAGCTCCTCGCTCCGCGGTGGCAACCAGTGACCGCTGACGCGAAAGGATGTCGGCCGGCGTGCAGGGGTCGATCCCGCGGTGGGTCGCCGCCGGCTTGTCAACCAGGTCGATGATGTTCCTGATCACGTAGGACGCCGAACAGACTGGGGCCAAGGCTGTGTGCAAGGCGGCGCAGGCCTGGCGAGGGACGTCGAGCCGGGCTGGGACCTCGACGCGACCTCACCGTCGCCGCTGGACGCGGTCTGACCGCCGAAGAGCTTCGAGGGGTCCCGGGGCGGTGATCCGGGCGACGAGCAGCCCGTCGGGCCCGGCCGCCCCGAACCGGCCGCCCTACTTCCGAAGTCGTCGAACCGCCAGGACGATGGCGATCACCACCACGACGACGACCTCAGCAACGATGATCAGAACCTCGGTGGTGGTCCTCGAGAGGCCGAGGATGGTGACAGCGAGCACATCGACCTCCTAGGACGACCCCACCGCGAAACGGACCGCAGCAGCCACGAGCAGCGCGACTCCGAACACAGCCAACGTCGACTCCCCGACCACGAGCGAGGCGACGACCAGGACGACGCCGGTCAAGGCGACGACCAGGGTTCTCGTGCCCAGATGCAACATGGCTGCCAGCCCTGTACGCGTGTCGGCAGCCTAGCGCACAGCGGCGCTCGTCGGACTGCGGGCGATGGTGCCCC
>Ga0075026_100000007_pt1 | contig 56119 bp, 41 predicted proteins | sample Str012_2_FD_71392 | JGI IMG/M metagenome (GOLD analysis project Ga0075026, IMG submission 71392) | Freshwater sediment microbial communities in response to fracking from Pennsylvania, USA - Straight Creek_MetaG_SC_2012 | ecosystem: Environmental > Aquatic > Freshwater > Creek > Sediment... | reverse complement strand
CGCAAGCCCTCCGAGCTGCAGCTGGTGTCGATGATCGACATCTTTACGGTGCTCGTGACCTTCCTGTTGATGACCGCGATCTTCTCCCGAACCGTGGTGCTCGACCTGAAACTCCCATCCAACAACCCGAGCTTTCCCGAACTGCCCAAGGGGCTGAATCTCGAGGTGATCGTGCATCACGATCAGCTGGTGGTGGCCGATCGCGGCACCGGACCGCTCCGCACTCTGCCCAATACCGCCAAGGGCTACGATCTCGACGGCCTGACCGAGTACCTGAAGTTCGTGAAGTCGCGCTACCCGGACAAGACCGAGGCAACGATCCTGCTTGAGCCTGACACGCCCTACAACACGATGATCGAGGTCATGGACCGCACGCGCGTGGTCGAGGTCAACGCCGGGCTGCAGAGCGTGCAGGCCGAGCTGTTCCCCGAGGTGTCGATCGGCGATGCGCCGATTCCGGTCGGTGACGCTCCGGCGCCCGCGGCCGGCGCTGGAGGCAAGCGATGAGCATGTCGAACCGCGCCCGGCGCATGCTGCAGCATCAGCTGCGCAACAAGGCCGATGCCGATTTGAACCTGATACCGATGATCGACATCCTGAGCGTCATGGTGTCGTTCCTGCTGGTGTACTCCACCGAGGTCGAGGTGGTGCAGAACACCAAGAGCATCGACATTCCGCAGTCGATCTCCGAATTGCGGCCGCGCGAGACCGTGGTGGTGATGGTGACCAAGGAAGAACTGTTCGTGCAGGGCGAGCGGGTCGCCGCTATCAGCGAGGTCATGGCGAGCCCGGATGCCATCATCAAGCCGCTGAGCATCGCGCTGAAGCGGCCCAAGCTGGTAGGCCAGGCGATGACTGAAAAGGACATTGCCGAACGCGAGATCACGCTGATGGCTGACAAGGGCATGCCCTATGAGGTGCTGAAGAAGGTCATGGGCACCTGCACGGATGCCGACTACGGACGTATTTCCTTTGCCCTGCTGCAGAAAGATCGCCCTGTGGACATGGCGAAACTGCGGCACAGCCTGTAGCGCGAAGGCGGAGAACTCTACGGTGCAGCTTACCCAGTATTACCGCAGCTACGAACTTCCCTGGGAGCACTACCCGGAGGATCAGCAGCGCTTTCGACGCTTCCTGCTCATCGGCCTGGTGAGCGTGGCAGTGCTCGGCCTGGTGTTGCCCTTCATACACCTGCCCAAGAGCCTGGTCAGCGCCGAAGAGGCGGTACCACCGCGCCTGGCGCGACTCATGGCGCAGGAGAAGCCCAAGCCGCCGCCGCCCAAACCCATCGAGCAGCCCAAGCCGGAGGCCAAGCCCAAGCCAACCGACGTGCCTAAGCCGGTGGACGTGCGCAAGAAAGTCGAGAACTCGGCCGCGATGCGCGCCATCAAGGACGAGCTCGCGGATCTGCGCGACCAGCTCGATACCAAGACGCTGCAGAATCGCACGCTCACGGCCGCGGTGGGCCAGGACAATCGCTCCGAGCGCTCGCTGATTGCTTCCAAGGTCGGCACCGGGTCGGCCGGTATCGTCACTGCCAACGCCAGCCGTGGTTTCGGTTCGGGCGCCGGCGCGCTCTCTGATCACAACACGGTCGGCGTCAACTCAAATATCGCTGCCGACGCCGCGAAGAATCGCGCCACTCGCGTCGGCACCAGCGGCAAGGCCTCACGCAGCCAGGAAGAGATCGAGCTGGTATTCGATCGCAACAAGGGCGCCATCTACGCGCTCTACAGCCGGGCGCTGCGCGAGCGCGCCGATCTGCAGGGCAAGATGGTGCTGCAGCTGACAATTTCGCCGGCCGGTGAAATCACCGACTGCCGCGTGCTCAGCAGTGAACTGAACGACCCGGAGCTGGAGAGCAAGATCGTCGGGCGCGTGCGCCTGTTCCGCTTTGAGGCCAAGGATGTCGAGGCCATCACGGCACGCAAGACCATCGAGTTCTTCCCGAACTGAGCGGCGGCTCCGGCTCTCTAGCGGGTAATCAGCAACCCCAGGTACCAGCTGTGGGCGTTGGTTCGCGTGGCATTCTGGATGCCCGGACCGCTCGAACCGAGCAGATGGTAGTGCTCGCTGAAATCGTAGCGCATACCGGCGTTCAGGACGGTCGTCGCCAGGCCGCCAGGCACGTCGGCTGATCGGTGGAACAGTTCCGCGCCCAGCTGGAGCCTCGGCAGCACCTGGCGCGTGATGGCCCAACCCACCAGCGCGTAGTCACGCGCGCCTGCGCCGCGCTGCAGAGTGATGCCGGCGCCGCCGAAGGTTGACCAGCGGCCATAGTCCTTCTCCAGCCAGATTGGCAGCTGGAAGGCGTGATGACGCGCGCCGACCTCGCGCGCGACGCTGGGCAGGATCCAGCGCGGAAAGGTGCTGATGTCCCAACCGCAACGCTCCCGATGCGCGAAACGATATTTCGCTGCCAGTTCAAAGTTGCCGAGGCCGGTGGCGCCGGTGCCGGCGGCCGGCCGCTGATAGTCGATCGGGGCTACCGCGGTCAGCTGCAGATCGGGACGGGCGCCGAAATTGAAATCCACACCGGTCTCGGCAGTGCTGCCAGCGCGGTTGGCGTTGCCGCTGCCATACAGGTAGGTCTCGAAATGGCGGTAGTCCGTGGGTTGCGGATCGTCCGTGAGATAGGGTGGTCCCGCGTAGGCAACCGGCGCCAGGCACAATAGCGCCAGAGCGCGCCACCGGGCCGGCCGGCGCAGTGCGGCGCTGCATGTGACCACTCTGTGCTCCATCGCCCAATATTCTCACAGCGCCGCGAGGCGGCGTAATCGGCTGCGCACGGCGACCTCGTTCCTGGGCGGCAATCCGGGGTATATTCGTGGGGTCCTAAGGGCCCCCAGGGACTGCCAGCGCGTGAATCTACACTCGGAGATCCAGTACTTCAGCGAGCTCGCGCCAGTTGATCAGGCGCGGCTGCTGGGCATGTTCCTGCACGAGCTGTGCACCGAGGCACGCTCGACCTATGGGCCGGTCCCGGAGCAGGTGCAGGACGGGGCGCGGCTGCGCTTCGTGAACGAGATGACCGCGCGGCTGGCCCGCTACATTGAACAGGTGCTGGTGGACGAGCGCGGCCGGCCCAGCGAGGATGTGCTGCTGCGCATGCTGCTCTCGCCGCGCACCGACAAGCTCGCCGAACGCCTGGTGCAGAGCGCCTATCGGCGCGCAATCCAGGGCTTTGACCGCAACGATACCACCGTGACCATGCTGCCGCGTTGACGCTGCTTACCCAGCTGCTGGTGCTGCTGTTTGCCTCGGTCGTGGTCGTCGCGATCGCGCGCCGACAGGGCCTGCCGCCGATGCTGGGCTACCTGATCGTCGGCACGCTGCTGGGACCGCTCGCCTTCGCTCTGCTGCCCGACAGCGCCGCCACCCACACGCTCGCCGAGATCGGCGTGGTGTTCCTGCTGTTCACGCTGGGCCTGGATTTTTCCTGGCCGCGCATGATGGCGATGCGCCGCGAGGTTTTTGGCCTCGGCACGGCGCAGTTGCTGATGGTCGGCGGTGCCGCGGCGCTGATCCTCCACGGCCTGGGGGTGCGCTGGGCCAGTGGCCTGGTGGTCGGTGGGGCGCTGGCGATGAGCTCCACGGCCATCGTGCTGCAGCAGTTAACCGACCAGGCCGAGCTGAATCGCAGCCACGGGCGCCTGGCCTTCGCAGTCGTGCTGTTCCAGGACCTGGCCTTCGTGCCACTCCTGGCGCTGGCCAGCGCACTGGGCAGCAGCGGTGGCCGCTTCACCCCGGCGGCACTGGTACGGCTGGCGGTCGAGGGCATGCTGGGTCTGGTACTGGTGCTGGGGATTGGCCGCTGGCTGCTGCGGCCGCTGTTCTACGAGATTGCCCACAGCCGGCTGCGCGAGCTGTTCACGCTCACCGTGCTGCTGGTCGTACTCAGCTGCGCGTGGATCACGCAGCAGGTCGGCCTGTCAATGGCTCTCGGCGCCTTCCTGGCCGGCATGATGCTCGCCGAAACCGAATATCGCCACCAGGTGGAGTCCACCGTGCGGCCGTTCCGGGAGCTGCTGCTGGGGCTGTTCTTCATTTCCGTAGGCATGCTGCTCGACCTGCGGCTGCTGTACCACAGCGCCGTCGCGGTCACGCTGCTGCTGTCGGGTCTGCTGCTCGGTAAGGCGCTGCTGGTCGCCGTGGTGACGCGCTGCTTTGTCGCCAGCAACTTCAAGGCCGTGCGCACCAGCATCGTGCTGATGGGCGGTGGGGAGTTCGGCGTGGCGCTGCTGACCATGCTGGTGCAGCACGATGAACTGGTGCCCGAGCGCATTACCCAGCCGCTGCTGGCCGCGACCGTGCTGAGCATGGTGCTCAGCCCGCTGATCATTCGTGGCAACCGGCGCCTGGCGCGGCTGCTGCTCGGTGAAAAAGGACCACCGGGCAGCGCCCTGGAGCGCGAGCAGGCCGTCACCGGTGCCTTGGCGCATCGCGAGCACGTGGTGCTGTGCGGTTTCGGACGCGTGGGCCAGAACATCGCCCGCGTGCTCGAATCGCAGGGTTTCGAATATATAGCCATCGACCTGGATCCGGCGCGCATCCGCCTGGCGCGCAATGCCGGTGACACTGTGGTGTTCGGCGACAGCGCCGATGAGGAGCTGCTGCAGCGCGTCGGCCTGAGCGCGGCCAGCGCGGTGATCATCACCTTTGCGAATCCGACGGTGTCGGTCGGCATCGTGCGGGCCGTGCGGCGGCTGCGCGGTGACGTGCCGGTATTGGTGCGCACCCAGGACGACGTCGGCCTCGCCGATCTCACCGCGGCCGGCGCCACCGAAGTGGTGCCCGAGACCTTTGAAGCCAGCCTGATGCTGGTCTCGCAGGTGTTGATGCTGCTGAAGGTGCCGGCCGGCAAGGTGATGAGCACCGTGGGCGACATCCGCGCCGGCCGCTATACCACGCTGCGCAGTGTGTTCCGGCACGGCGGGTCCCGGGTGATCGATGACACGCACGCGTTTCGCGAGGAGTTGCGCTCGGTGGTGCTGCCGCCGCAGGCCTGGTCAATCGGCCGGCGTCTGGACGAGGTGCGCGCCGGGGGCGCCGATGTCACCTTCAACGCCGTACGCCGCCAGGGCATTACCGGGCGCCAGCCGGATGGCGGCACGCTGCTGCGCGAGGGCGATATTGTCGTGATCTACGGCACCCCCGAAGCGCTCGAGCACGCCGAAGCCGTGCTGCTGACGGGCTAGGGCCTGTGAACGCTTAGGCGATCGCTGCGACGGCGACCAGAATCGCCCAGCACAAGGCGCGCCGAGCGCGGTGTGCTGAATGCACATAAGCGAGGCGCAACACGGTGCTGGACGATTCTGGTCCCGTCCCTCCGGGTTGGGCCCCGGAAGCCGCCATGCGGCGTTGCTCGTCGCTCGTTTGGAATAACCAAACTTCACTCCTCGCGCCTTGCCTGGCGGCTTCGGGGGCCCAACGCAGCGATCGCCTAAGCGTTCACAGGCCCTAGTTGCCGGGCCGCTCGCGCCATGCAGTACAATGCGCGCCCCCGGCAGCCCTCCTTTGCCCAGTGAACCGCGACGACCTCCATTTTCCGCCCCATCACCAGCCGCTGCGCGATGATATCCATGCGCTCGGCGAGGTCGTGGGTCAGGTGCTGCGCGAGCAGGGCGGGGCCGAGCTGTACAACCTGGCCGAGGGCGATCGCAAGCTGGCGATCCGCCGCCGCGCGGGCGAGCCGGGGACCGGTGCAGCCCTGCGCGAGCGTGTCCAGGGGCGGCCCCCGGAGCTGGCGCGCGATCTGGTGCGGGCTTTCTCCTCGTATTTCCAGCTGGCCAACGTCGCCGAAAAAGTCCATCGCATCCGCCGCCGCCGTGAGTATTTTCTTGGCGACAGTGACCGGCCGCAACCCGGCGGGGTCGAGGACGCCGTGGCCGAGCTCAAGGCCCAGGGCCTCAAGCTCCCGGAGGTCCTGAATCTGCTGCGCTCGCTGAGCATCGAGCCGGTGCTGATTGCCCATCCGACCGAGTCGGTGCGGCGCACGGTGCTGCGCCGCCAGCAGCGCGTCGCCGATCGGCTGCTCGAGCGCAGCAATCCGCAGCTCGCGCCGCACGAGCGCCGTGGACTGCTCGAGCGCATCCGCACCGAAGTGACCATTGACTGGCAGACCGCGGAACATCCGCGCGAATACCTGACGGTCGCGGATGAGCGCGAGCACGCGATCTTCTACCTCGCCGAGGTGCTGTACCGCATCGTGCCGGCGTTCTACCAGGAGATCGGCGCGGCCTTGGCTAAGCTGTACGGTGCCGATGCCGAAGCGCTCGAACTGCCGCAGCTGCTGGGCTTCGGCACCTGGGTGGGTGGCGACATGGACGGCGCCGCCGAGGTGCATGCCAAGAGCATCCGCGAGACGCTCGCGCGCCAGCAGCAGGTGATTATCAACAACTACTTCGATGACTGCCAGGAGCTGGCGCAGCAGCTGTCGCAGAGCGCCGCGCGCGTGGGCGTGTCGCCGGCCATCACGCAGCGTATCGCCGAGTATCGCACCCTGCTGCCGGGCGCGCCGGGCCTGGCGCCGGCGCGCCACGACAGCATGCCCTATCGGGTGCTGTGCGGACAGATGGCCGAGCGGCTGCGCATCACCTTCGACGGGCGTCCCAATGGTTACGAACGCCCGGCGCAGTTTCGCGACGACGTGGCGCTGATTGCCACCAGCCTGCGCGAGCATCGCGGCGTGCACGCCGGGTACTACCTGGCGCGCCGGCTGCTGGCGCGCGTCGACACCTTCGGTTTCCACCTCGCCACGCTCGACCTGCGCCAACGGAGCGACGTGCACCACGCGGTACTGGCACAGGGTCTCGACGATCCGCTCTGGTCGCAGCGCAGTACCGCCGAGCAGCACGCGCGCCTGGTGCAGATACTCGATCGCGATGCCGCTCCCAGCGGCGCCTTCGATGCGCTGGGGCGGCGTACGCTGGCGGTGTTCGAGGCCATCATGCAGGGCCGTCACCGCTACGGGCCCGAGGCCGTGGGTCTGTACATCGTCAGTGGCGCTGCCACTGCCGCCGACGTGCTGGCGCCGCTGGTGCTAGCGCACTGGGCCGGGGCGCGCGATCGGCAGACTGGCACAGCGGCCATCGACATAGCGCCGCAATTCGATACCGTCGACAGTCTCGAGGGGTGCGGTGAGGTCATGACGCAGCTGCTGGGCGACGCCGCCTACCAGCGCCACCTGGCGGCGCGCGGGCGCGTGCAGAGCGTGCTGGTCGATTATTCGGAGAGCAGCCGCGACAGTGGCATGGTGGCCTCGCGCTACGCCGCGTACCGTGCGCAGCGTGCGCTGTCGCGCTCGCTCGAGAAGGCGCGCGATCGCCACGTACTGTTCTACAGCCGCGGCGGCAGCATTTCGCGCGGCGGCGGACGCATTGACGCGCTGCTGCGCGCCGCGCCAGCCGAAGCGGCCAGCGGCGTGCTGCGCTTTACCGAACAGGGCGAGAGCATCGCGCAGAATTTCGGCCTGCGTGCCAACGCCATGCGCACGCTGGAGCGGGCCTTCGGCGCGCTGGCGCTGGCCACGCTGGCGGTGCGCCGCGGGGTCGCGGTGCAGGAGGGTGGCGCGCTGGCCGAAGGCGTGGGCGAGATCGCCGCGCACAGCCGCGTGGCCTGGCGCGCCCTGGTGGCCGGCGGCACGCAGTTCTATCGCTTCTTTCGCGCCGTCACCCCTATCGATGTCATCGAGCGCATGCGCATCGGCGAGCAGCGCCGCAGCACCCCGCAGGGCGTGGATATTGGCGCGGTGCCCCCGGCCGCCTGGGTTTATGCCTGGGCGCAATCGCGCCACATGCTCACCGGCTGGTATGGCGCCGGGACCGGACTCAAGGCCACGCGCGACACGCGCGGCATCGCGCTGCTGCGCCGCGCCTACGCCGGCTGGCCGTTCTTCCGTCACCTGGTGGATGACATCGAGGCGACGCTCGGGCGCGCCGACGTGGCAATCGCCGCCTGCTACGACGAACTGGCGCCGGCCGACACGCAGGAATGCGCGCGGGCGATTCATGCCGAGTTCGACTTGAGCTGCGCGATGGTCTGTGAAATCAAGGAAATCGGCGCGCTGCTGGACCACGACCGCACGCTGCAGCGGAGCATTGCGCTGCGCAATCCCTATGTCGATCCGATGAATCTCATGCAGATCGACCTGCTGCGGCGCTGGCGCGCGGGCGGGCGCGCGGACCCGGCGCTGTTCGAGGCCCTGCTGGTCAGTGTCAGCGGCATTGGCATGGGGCTGCAGACCACCGGCTGATAACCGTGGCGTTTTTCCAGATAACCCGGGTTGGCGCCGCGTGGCTGCCGCCGGCCCTGTAAAGTAGCGGCATGTACCGCTATGACGACATCGACCGCACCTTCCTGGCCGAACGGGTGGCGGAGTTTCGCGAGCAGACACGGCGCTTTCTGGCCGGCGAACTGAGCGAGGACGAGTTCCGTCCGCTGCGGCTACGCAACGGGCTGTACATCCAGACCCACGCGCCCATGCTGCGCGTCGCCATTCCCTACGGACTGCTCGCCAGCCGCCAGCTGCGCATGCTGGCGCACATTGCGCGCCGCTACGATCGCAACTACGGGCACTTCAGCACCCGCCAGAACATCCAGTACAACTGGCCGAAACTGGCCGAGGTGCCCGACATCCTGGCCGAGCTGGCCACGGTGGAAATGCACGCCATCCAGACCAGCGGCAACTGCATCCGCAATGTCACCGCCGATCATCTGGCCGGGGTCGCCTCTGATGAGCTCGAGGACCCGCGGCCGTGGTGCGAGCTGATCCGCCAGTGGTCGACGCTGCACCCGGAGTTCTATTATCTGCCGCGCAAGTTCAAGATCGCGGTGACCGGCGCGGCAACGGATCGCGCCGCCTCCGAGGTGCACGATATCGGCCTGCACCTGGTGCACGGGACCGATGGCAGCACCGGGTTCGAAGTGCTGGTCGGCGGCGGGCTCGGGCGCATGCCGATGATCGGCAAACGCATTCGCAGCTTCCTGCCGCAACTGGAACTGCTGGCCTATCTCGAGGCCATCCTGCGGGTCTACAACCGTCATGGCCGGCGCGACAACATTCACCGCGCGCGCATCAAGGTGCTGGTCAAGTCGCTGGGCATCGAGGAGTTTACCCGCCAGGTCGAGAGTGAATACGCGGCCAGCCGCGCCACGGCGCCGCGGCTCGACGCGGCCGGGATCGCGCGCATGCGTGCGTTCTTTGCGCCGCCGGATTATCGCCCGCTTGCGCCTAGCGAGCCCGCGACCGGCGCCGGGGCCGCGTTCCTGGCCTGGTACCGGCACAATACCCGCGTTCACAAGCTGAGCGGCTACCGCGTGGTGTTCATCTCGCTTAAGAAGCACGGCGAGCCGCCCGGCGACATGAACGATGTGCAGATGGACGCACTGGCTGAGCTCGCCGATCGCTACAGTTTTGGACAGATACGCGTGACCCATGACCAGAACCTGGTGCTCGCCGATGTCGAGCAGTCGGCGCTGAGCGCGCTCCATGCGGCACTCGAGCCGCTCGGGCTCGCCACGCCCAACATCGGTACGCTCACCGACATGATCTGCTGTCCGGGGCTCGATTTCTGCAGCCTGGCCAACGCCGGCTCGATTGCCATCGCCCGGCAGATTGATGAACGGTTCAATGACTTCGACTATCTCTACGACCTCGGCGAGATCCAGGTCAAGATGTCCGGATGCATGAACGCCTGCGGTCATCATCACGTCGGCCACATCGGCATACTTGGCGTCGACAAGCACGGCGAGGAGTGGTATCAGATCACGCTCGGCGGCTCGGCCAGCGGCCAGGTGGCGCTGGGCGAGGTGATCGGCCCCTCGGTGCCCAAGGCGCGCGTGGCGAGCACCATCGCTCGTATCCTCGAGGTCTATCTGGAACGGCGCGAGGGCAGTGAGGAGACCTTCCTGCAGGCGGTGCGCCGCCTCGGCATCGAACCCTTCAAGGAACGCGTCTATGCGGCAGATACTGCGGCAGCGTGAACTGGCGGCCGATGACTGGCGCTATCCGGGCGAGGCGGGCGGCGGACCGCAGGCGCTGAGCTTCGAACAGGTCACGGCCGCCGGCGCGGCGCTGCCGGCCAGCGCCGGCGTGGTGGTCGGTGCTACCGATGACGTGCGTCGGCTCGCACCGCTCCTGGACCGGCTGGCGCTGATCGTCGTGCATTTTGAGAAGAACGGCGACGGCCGCGGCTACTCGCAGGCGCAGGTGCTGCGCCAGCAGCTGGCTTACCGCGGCGAGCTGCGCGCGGCCGGGGCGCTCAAGCGCGATCACTTGTTCCTGCTGGCGCGCTGCGGTTTCGATGCCTTCGACCTGGATTCGGCCGAGGATGCGCTGGCGGCGCTGGCGCAGCTGGGGCGTTTTACGGTCGCCTACCAGGGCGCCAGCGGCACACTGGTGCAGCCACGGCTGCGCGGTTGAGGCCCTAGCCGAGGCAGACGATCAGGCGCGCGTGGTAGTTGCGCCAGTCGATCGGAATGACGATCGGGCGGGTGGCGGCCGGATACTCCAGCTGGCTGTCGCGCCCGGAGAGCACCGAGGGCACGGAAATCTGGAACTGCTGGCCGAAATCGCGCCGTGCGTTGCCCGAGAGCGTGTTGGCGATCTCCCCGACCAGGTCGCACAGGTTCTCGTGGCCCATATCGGTTTCCTGCATGCGCATCAGCATCACGCTCAGCATGCTCTTGGGCGCGGTAAAGGCCACCATGCCAGTGCGCTTGCCACTCACCTGGATGACACCTGTGTAGTCGGAGATTTCCGGCCGCTCGCTCAAGGCCAGGTGCGGCGTGCCGCATTGCGCACTCTGCTGCACCATGGTGCCGAAGTAGTTCAGCACGCCATCGACGAATACCGCGACTTCCGACTCCAGGCTCATTGCTGTTCAGGTTCCGATCAATTTGCGCAACGCCTCGTTGAGCTGGCGGTCGGTGAAGGGCTTGCACAGAAACCCGCTGGCACCCTTCTCCAGCGCGTCAATCGCCGTCAGTTTGTCGGCCAACGCCGAGATCACCAGTATGCGGATCAGCGGGTCGCGTTGCACCAGTTTCGCGACGCACTCCGCGCCGTCCATCTCTGGCATGGTCAGATCCATGGTTACCAGGGTCGGGTGCAGCGCCTCGTGCATCGCCAGGGCCTCGACACCATTGCGCGCGGCACCCACAAATTCGACCCCCGGGAGCTCATTGGCGCGCTCGATGCGCCGGCGGATGACGTTCGAGTCATCCACGACCATCAGGCGGTGCGGCACGGCATTCATGGGGGCAGCGGCCGGATTGCCTTACGCGGCCGAGGAATGGGAATCGGCGTCCGCCTGGAACCTTGGCAGCAGCATCTTGAAGCGCGTGTACTTGCCGGCGGTGGTGGATATGCCGATGCGTCCGCCGCTCTCGCGGACCGCGGCGTTGACCACATCGAGGCCGACACCGCGGCCGGCGTGTTCGGAAACCGCATCGGCGGTGGAAAAGCCCGGGTGGAACAGAATCCGGAAGGCACCGCTGCGGTCCAGCGCGGCCGCCTGCGCCGGATCGAGCAGGCCGCGGTCCACGGCGCGCGCGCCGATTTCTCCAGGGTTCAGGCCCTGGCCGTCGTCCTCGATGATCAGCGAAAAGTTCTCCGGGTCGCTGTCGGTGAAGCGTATGCGGATGGTGCCCGCCGGCGGCTTGCCGGCCAGCGCGCGCCGTTCGCGCGGCTCGATGCCGTGCACGATGGCATTGCGCACCATCTGTATGCAGATCTCGCGCACCCGCGCCGCGAAATCTGCGGGCACCCGCTCCAGACCGTCGGTGAGCAGCCGCACTTCGCGCCCGCTGTCCGCTGCCACCTCGGCGCACAGGCGCTGCAGGGTCGTATCGAGCTGTACCGAGGGCGCGGCGGCGCCGTCGCTCCCCGCCCCCAGGGCGCTGGCCACCTGGCGTGCGGCCAGCACCGCGGTATCGCCGTGCCGGGCCGGCGGCAGGTCGTCGGCGGAGGCTGCCGTCGAGCGCGCCTGACCGACGCGATCCTGGAGCGCGGCCATTTCCTGGCCGTGGGTCATCAGTTCATCGAGTCGGACGACCACCGGAACGAAATCGTTGCCGGCAATCTCGGCCCGCTCGCGCAATTCGGTGAGCAGGTCTTCGATCTCATGCGCGCGGCGCACGAAGGAATCCAGGCCCAGCGCCGAGGCCTCGCCCTTCAGGCTGTGCATCTCGCGGAACACGCCCTGCAGCTTCTGCTGCAGATCGGCGCGCTGCTTGCCGGGCGTGCGCAGCAGCGAATTGCTGCGGCGCGCGGCGGCATCGAGGGTGCCGAGGAAAGTCTGCAGCTGGAGCGGTTCGACCTGCAGCACCTGCAGCAGCAGCGCCGATTGCGAGTCGGTATCGGCCTTCAGCTGCTCGAGTTCGCGCTGCAGCAGCACGCGTTCGGTGACGTCGGCGACCACGCCGAACACGTGATCGGCGGCGGCCGCCGTGGCGCGCACGCGCCGGAAAGAAAACGACAGGTAGCGCACTTCGGTGGCGCCCTGGGCCTTCGGGAAACTGACCTCGATCTGATTCAGCGGGTTGACTGATTCGATCAGCTCCTCGTTGACCTTGTCCTTCCATAGCAGGCCCAGGTACTTGCCCGCCGCCAGCAGGGTCTTGTCGTCCACCAGCGGGCGCAACAACTGCTCGAAACTCTGTCCAGCCGGCGTGCCGACGCGCAACAGGCCGCGCAGTGAGTCGGAATGCGCGCCGCCAATACGGCCATCGCGGCCGATGAGAAACAGCCCCTCGCGCACCGTGCGCATGATGTCGGCGAGCTGGCGCTGCGCCACGCCGGCGGCGCGCGCCGCCTGGCCAGCGCGCCAGGAGAAGTACAGCATCGAGGCCAGCAGCAGCGCGGCGAGGCCCGCACCGCCAAGCAGCAGCGCGCGCAGCGAGCGGCCGTCATTGACGACGGCCTCGCGCAGCAGCGCGGCCAGCTCGGAGACCTGGCGCGAGAGTGCCGCGGTGCTGCGCGTCTGGGTGGCGAGCAGTTCATCGACGCTGCGCTTGAGGCGGGCGCCGGCGCTGGTCAGGGTCGAGCCATTAATCGAGTCACTGTAGAGGTCCACCGTTTTGTTGGTGGCGAGCCGCTCCAGCCCGTGGTCGAGCGGCGCCCAGAGTTTCTGCGCCTTGCCCAGCATCTCGAGGGTGTCGCCGCGAGCGGCAAGACCGGCCGCGCGAATCGCCTCGGCCAGCTGGCTGTAGGCCACGTTGCTGGCATTGCGGCTGCTCGCCAGCGTGCGCAGCGAGTCGCCGACATAGGTCTGGGTTTCCAGCCCGCGCTGGATCAGCGTCAATTCCGAACGCATCAGCTGCGGCTGGGCAGTGAGGCCGGCGGCCAGCTGCAGCGCTGTCGAGGCCGACTGCAGGCGCGCCGCGCGCTGCACGCCCGTGAACAGCAGCAGCGACAGCGTCGCCGTGCACGCTAAGGCCATCGCGATGGGCAGCCATTGTCGCTGCCGGGTGGAAACCGCTTGAGCCATGCCTAACTCCCTGACCCTGGATCCACAATCTACCTGAATGTCACCAACAGGCGTGCCCGGCGCGGCAGCCCGGAGGCGCCCAGCGGCGTGGTGTCGTAGCGACCGCTGCGCACCGCCTGCAGCGCCGCGGCGTCGAATACCCCGGGCAGGCTGGCCTCGACGACCCGCGGGTCGTTGGCGCGCCCCTTGAGATCGAGCATGAATTCGACCACTACCTGGCCCTTCTGGCCTTTTTCGAAAGCCTGGGCCGGAAACACCGCGTTGAGCGGCCGCGTGGGTTTGGCGCTGAGGTATTCGGGTTGCGCGGTGGCATTGCTGGCGGCGCTGGCGGCCTGGCTGGCCGCCTGGCTGGCGGCCGCTGCCGCGGCGGCGGCGCGCTGACTGCCGGCGTCCAGTTCGGTCTGCAGCTGCTTGCGCGCCGCAGTGAGTTCGGGGCTGGCGCCGAGCTCGGCGGCCGCCGTGAGCAACGGCTGCGCCGCGTCGGGCTGCTGATTGCGTAGCGCGCTCTGCACGCGCACCAGCAGCGCAAGCTGCAGCTCGTGCTGCACGCTGAGCGTCAGCGGATGGCTGCGGTTGACCTGCTGCAAGGCGATCAGGCGCGTGCGCGCGCTGTCACTCGCCGGTTCGAGCAGGGCACCGGATGTGATCGCCGCGCGCACGTGTGTCGCCAGGTCCGCCAGCTGTGCCTCGCTGGTATGCGTATCGAGCGCGTGGCGCAGATCGGCGAGCACGGCACGGTCGCCACCGCCGGCCGCGATCTGCGCGATCAGCTGGGTGGCGGTGTCGAGCTGGTTGTTGGCGAGCGCGGCGCGCGCCTGGGCTACCAGCCAGCGCGGGCGCGCCGCGGCGATATCCGCCTCGAGTTTGCCGGTGGCACCGGCGTCTAGGCCGACCCCCCTGAAGGCGGACAGCAGGCGTGTCGCCTCATCGAGCTTGCCGGCATTCAGATAAGTCTGGATACGCCCGCGCGCAACGCTGAACAGCCGCCGCATGCCATCGCGACCTTCCTCGTTCTGCGGATCCTGTGCCAGCACCTGGGCATACAGTTCCAGTGCGCTGTCGCCGCCACCGGTTCCATCAATACGCGGCAGCAGTGTCTTTTCGTCGCGGAACGCCACACGTGCATCCGAGAGCAGTTCCAGTGGCGTGCGCCGGGCGCTGGCCGCAGGCGGGCTGTCGATGGCTGGCGCCGCAGCGGGCGTCGCTGGGGCGTTCGCCGGCTTGCCGGCAGTGGTGGCGACGACGGTGCCTGCTTCCGGCGCGCGGCGGCCGTAGAAGTACCACAGCAGGCCGGCTGCGGCGAGCAGCAGCGGCAGCAGTAACATGAAGCGCTGCTTCGGCCGGAAGGGGTTCTGGGTCGCACTTAGCGCGGCCAGCGAGCTGCTGGTGGCTACCAGTGCTGCGTTGTCCAGCCGCTGTTCTGCGGTACGCAGCGCATCGCGCCAGGCTTGTGTTGCCAGGCCGCTGCGCTCGATGATTGCGCACACCGAACCACGATGCAGGGCGCTGGCCCAGCCGGCGCTCTGGCCATCAGCGCACACCACGATGATGGGCGCCATTGGATGCTGTTGTTCGATGCTGGCCACAACGGCGCGGGCGTCGTGGCGCAGTTCCGCATCGAACACCATCAGCCAGGGCGTGGCCCCGGCCTCGCTCAGCGCCTCAGCCGAATCAATCGGACGTGTGCGGTAGCGATCACCCAGCAGCGGACCGAGTTCCAGCAGCAGGCCGTCATCAACCGACAGCAGCCAGGCGTCGCGACGCCGCAGCGGCGTGCTGGCGGTTGCGTCCTCATGGTTGGCGCGCTGGCTGCGGGCGCGCTGTGGATCGGTGTTGGGCACTGGTGGTGGACCCTCGATTCAGGTACTGCCAATGTGTGACGGGCAGCAATTTGGCGCCCCGGACAGGTTCACAATTCCAATGCGACAGAATATCCGCGACCGCTGCTGGCGCGTGACTCTGTGGCGCAGTTCACACTTTATGCGCCGAAACCGAGGCGCCGGAGCTATTGCGCCGTGGCGGCGAGCGCCGCGCAGAGCAGGTCGATATCGGCATCGTCATGCGCGGCCGACAGGAACCCGACCTCGAAGGCGCTCGGAGCCAGGTAGATACCACGCGCCAGCAGCGGGTGATACATCGCGGTATAGCGCTGCACGCAGCCGGCCGGATACTGCTTAGGGGTCCGCACGACGCTCCCGGCGCTGCCGCCCAGGCACAGCCAGAAGATCGAGCCCACGCGCTGCACGCTCAAGGCGGGCAGCGCGCGCAGCGCGCGCTCGAGTCGCGCAGCGCGCGCCTCGAGCTGCGCGTACAGGGTGCCATCGGCCAGCTGTTGCAGCGTCGCCAGCCCGGCGCACATCGCCACCGGGTTGGCGCTGAGGGTGCCGGCCTGGTAGACCGGGCCGACCGGTGCGACCAGCTGCATCAGTTCGCGCCGGCCGCCGTAGGCACCGACCGGAAAGCCACCGCCGATGATCTTGCCGTAGGTCACGAGGTCAGGCTCGATGCCCACCAGCGGCGCGTAACCCTGGAAGCCGACCCGAAAACCAGAGATCACCTCATCGAGTATCAGCAGCGCGCCGTGCTGCCGGGCTAAGCGCGCGAGCGTCGCCAGGAACGCCGGGCGCTGCGGCAGCAGGCCGTAGTTGGCCGGCAGCGGTTCGATGATCGCCGCGGCAATTTCGCGCCCGTGCGCGGCAAACAGCGCCTCGAGCGCCGGCTCGTCGTCGAGCGGCGCCACCAGGGTCTCGCGCACGGCTTCCGCGCCCAGCCCGGCGCTGTCCGGGAGCGGGGCGTCGGCCAGCCCGGAGCCCGCGCGCAGCAGCATGGCATCGGCATGCCCGTGATAGCAGCCTTCGAATTTGAGGATCTTCGAGCGGCCGGTGGCGGCACGCGCGACGCGCAGTGCCGACATGACCGCCTCGGTGCCGGAGTTCACGAAGCGCAGGTTCTGCACCCAGGGAATGCGGCTGCAGATGAACTCGCCGAGTTCCAGGCTATAAGGCTCGGCCGTACCCAGGCTCCAGCCGCGCCCGAGTGCTTCGGTGACCGCGCTGCGGACCGCTTCGTTGCCGTGGCCGAGAATCAGCGGCCCGAAGGCCATGCAGAAGTCGAGGTACTCGCGGCCGTCGACATCCCGCAGGCGGGCGCCCGCGCCGCCGCTCATGAACAGCGGCGTGCCGCCGACACTGCGAAAGGCCCGCACCGGCGAGTGCACGCCGCCCGGGGCCACGCGCAGCGCGCGCGCGTACAGCTCCTCCGAGTGGGTCATAGTCCCAGCAGCGCGCGCATCTCGCGCGCGCCGTAGGTGATGATCATGCTGGCGCCGGCGCGCTTGAAAGCGGTGAGTATTTCCCGGTGCAGCGCGGCGCGCGGCGCCAGGCCCTGCGCCGCCAGCGCCTCGAGCGCGGCGTATTCGCCGCTGACGTGATATACGGCCCAGGGCTTGCGGATCGCGCGCGACAGTTCGCGTAGCAGGTCCAGGTAAGGCAGGCCGGGCTTAACCATCAGAATATCGGCGCCCTCGGCGAGGTCGCGCTCGGCGCACAACCAGGCATCGCCGGGACGCGCCGGGTCGAGCTGGTAGCTGGCCCGGTCCTTGAGCGTTGCGGCGCCATCGCCCTGCGGCGCGGACTCCGCCGCGAGGCGAAACGGTCCATACAGAGTCGACTGGAACTTCACCGCATAGCTCATCAGCACAGTGCGCTCACAGCCGTTGGCGTCGAGTGTGGCGCGTAGCGCCGCGATGCGGCCGTCCATCATGTCGCTGGGCGCGACGCAGTCGGCGCCGGCCTGCGCGTAGGCCAATGCCGCGGCCGCCAGCTCCTGGACGCTGGCATCGTTATCAACGTGATCGCCCTCGGGGTTCAGTACCCCGCAATGGCCATGAGGTGTCGAGGAACACAGGCACACATCGGCGGCCAGCCAGATGTCTTTGCCAAAGCGCGCCTTCAGGGCACGGATCTGTGCGGCGGTGAACGACCAGTCGATCTGCCGCAGGCTCCGCGCGCGCGGCACGCCGAACAGCAGGAACGCGCGCACGCCGGCCTTGAGGTCCGCCTCGGTCTGGCGCAGCAGCGAATCGGCGGTTTCCTGATGCACGCCGGGGAGTCCCGGAACGGGCTCCGGCCGGGCCACCGATTCGGCCACGAAACAGGGCTGGATCAGCTGGTCGAGCTGCAGATGCACTTCGCGGGTCAGGGCGCGCACGTGCGCGTCCTGGCGCAGGCGGCGCAGCGTGGGCGGATAGTGGGCATTCATTCTTACATTGTGCCGCACCCGAGCTGTGCGGCGTCATGCATTGTCACGGGCCCCATGGTCGGTGATTTCTTCTTATGCACCATAGTTATGAGGGCTGCCGCGATAATGCCGCCATGGCTGCCCAATCCGCCCTGTCAGCGACTGATTCGACCCCCGCCTTAAGCGCCGCATTGCGGGCCCGGGCGCGGGTGAGCGTCGGGATCCTGCGCGATGCGGTGCGCGATTTCGGCACGGTGGTCTACGCCAGCAGCTTAGGGGCCGAGAGCATTGTGCTGACCGACCTGATCTGGACTCTGGTCCCCGAGATCCAGATCGTGACCATCGACACCGGACGCCTGCCGGAAGAGACGCTGGCGCTGCTCGATCGGTTGGAGCGGCGCTACCAGCGGCGCATGCAGGTCTACTACCCGCAGGCGAAGTCGGTCGAGGATTATATCGCCGCGAACGGCATCAACGGTTTCTACAACGGTCTCGAGCAGCGACAGGGCTGCTGCGCGCTGCGCAAGCTCGAGCCCTTCCAACGCGCGATCGCGGGCTTCGGCGCCTGGGTGACTGGTGTGCGGCGCGAGCAGTCCGCGGCGCGTTCCGCCTACCTGGTGAGCGAGCGCGACGAACGTTACGGTCTGCAGAAGATCAGTCCGCTGCTTGACTGGAGCGCGGATGAGGTCTGGGTTTACATTCGCGCCGGCGCGCTGCCCTACAACCCGCTCCACGATCGCGGCTACCCGAGCATCGGCTGCGCGCCGTGCACGCGGGCCATCGAGCCCGGGCAGGACGAACGTGCCGGCCGCTGGTGGTGGGAAAACCCCGACTCGCGCGAGTGCGGCCTGCAGCCGCGCACCCGACCGTCCAGCGCTCCCTGACGCCGGCCGCGCGGCCATCGCTACGCGTGGACCAGCTGCCCGTCTTCCTCGATCTGCACGGGCGCCAGGTGCTGCTGGTCGGTGGCGGTGAAGTCGCCGCGCGCAAAGCGCAGCTGCTGGTTGCCGCCGGGGCGCGCCTGCGAGTCGTCGCCCCCGAGCTGTGCCCCGCGCTCAAGGAACTGTGCGAGCGCAGCGGCGCGCAGGTACTGGCCGTGCCGTTTGCGCCTGCGCATCTGGACGCCGTCATGCTCGCGGTGGCGGCCACCGACGATCCGGCCGTCAATCGCGCCGTGAGCGCCGCCGGTCGTGCGGCCAACGTCTGGGTCAACGCGGTCGATGACGCCGCCGCATCCAGCTGCTTCATGCCGGCCATCGTCGATCGTTCACCGGTGATCATCGCGATCGGCACCGGCGGCGCCACCCCGACGCTGGCGCGGCGCCTGCGTGCCCAGCTCGAGGCCTGGCTGCCGCAACGATTGGGGAGTCTGGCGTTGCTGGCCGGACGCATGCGTGCAGCGGTGCGCCAGGCGCTCGCCGATGAGCACCGGCGCCGGCAGTTCTGGGAGCGCTTCTTCGAGAGCGAGCTGGCGGCGCGCGTGCTCAGCGGTACGCTGGCGAGCGAGGGCCAGGATGCTGCGTTCGCGGCCGCCCTGGCAGCCGAGGAGCAGTCGGCTACGCAGCGCGGCGCGGTCTGGCTCATTGGCGCCGGGCCTGGCGATCCGGACCTGCTGACCCTGCGTGCCCAGCAGCTGCTGCAGCAGTGCGACGTTGTGCTCTACGACCGGCTGGTACCCGAAGCGGTGCTGGAACGCGTGCGCCGCGACGCGCTGCGGGTGTTTGTCGGCAAGCGGCCCGGCGAACATCGCACCACGCAGGCGCGCATCAATGAGCTGCTGCTGCACTATGCGGCACGCGGGCTGCGCGTCGCGCGGCTCAAAGGGGGCGATCCGCTGGTGTTCGGACGAGGCGGCGAGGAGATCGCGGTGCTGGCCCGGGCCGGCGTGCCGCTGATCGTGGTGCCAGGCGTAACCGCCGCGTTCGGTGCCGCCGCGGCCAGCGGCATTCCGCTGACCCACCGCGGGCTCGCGCAGTCGGTGTGTTTCGTGACCGCGATGGGCGAGGCGGCCGCGGCGCTCGACTGGCGCGCGCTGGCAGCACCGCTCCAGACCGTGGTGTTCTACATGGGCGTGGCGCAGTTGCCGAGCATCGTCGCGCGGCTGCGGCTGCACGGCGCACCGGAGCAGCGCCCGGCGGCGGTGATCGAGCGGGCCACGCAGCCGGGTCAGCGACTGGTGGCCGGCGAACTCGGCAACATCGCCGCGCGGGTCGCGGCGGCCGGCATCAGTGCCCCCGCGCTCCTGATGGTGGGCGACGTGGCACAATTCGCCCGCGCTACACCGCCCTGACCGGAGTGAGCATGAACGTTGCCGCAGATTTTCTGGCTGCCATCGGTGCCACGCCGTTGCTGCGACTCGGCGCGGCCAGCGCCGCGACCGGTTGTGAAATCTTCGGTAAGGCGGAGTTCATGAATCCGGGCGGCTCGGTCAAGGATCGGGCCGCGCGCGGCATCGTGCTCGACGCCGAGCAGAGCGGGGCGCTGAAGCCCGGCGGCACCGTGGTCGAGGGCACCGCCGGCAATACCGGCATCGGCCTGGCGCACGTATGCAATGCGCGCGGTTATCGCTGCGTCATTGCGATGCCTGACAACCAGTCGCCGGAGAAGTTTGCATTGATCGCGGCACTGGGCGCCGAAGTGCACCGGATCAAGGCCGTGCCCTACAGCGATCCGAATCACTACCAGAAGGTGGCCGGCCGCATGGCGCAGGAGTTGCCGGGCGCCATCTGGGCCAACCAGTTCGACAACACCGCCAACCGCCGCGCGCATTTCACCACCACGGGACCTGAGATCTGGGAGCAGACTGCAGGCAGCATCGATGCCTTCGTGGCCGCGAGCGGTACCGGCGGCACGCTGGCCGGCGTCTCCGAGTACCTGAAGTCGCGCAATCAGCGCGTGCGCACGGTGCTGGCCGATCCGCCGGGCAGTTCACTGTACGAATTCATTCGCAACGGCACGCTGAAGGCCACCGGCACCGGCTCCATTACCGAGGGCATCGGCATCGGCCGTGTCACCGCCAACATGAAGGACGCGCCGATAGACAGCGCCGTGCACGTCGAGGATGCCGAGACCGTGGAGTGGGTCTATCGTCTGTTGCACACTGAAGGCCTGTTCGTCAGCAGCACCAGCGGCATCAACGTGGCGGCGGCGGTGCGCGTGGCGCGCGAACTCGGCCCTGGGCACGTGATCGTCACAGTGCTGTGTGACAGCGGCGCCAAATATCTCTCGCGGCTGTTCAATCCGGAGTGGCTGGCGCACAAGGGTCTGCTGGAGGCGGCTCAGGCCGGCAGCCGATCGATGCGCTAGGATAGGCGCGATGAAACCGCCACGGCGCGAGCCCTTACCCTGGCAGTCGCCCAAGGCGCCGGTCGATGACCCTCTGGCGCCCGCGCGGGTCGCCGCCATCACCGCCAATGCCAGCTACCTGCCGGGCGACGCCGACACGGCGTTCCTGCAGCGTGAAGAGCTGCGCGGCGAGCGCCTGCAGCTGGATTACCTGAAGCCCGAGCTGTCGCTCGAAGCTGCCGGCATCGAGCACACGATTGTGGTGTTCGGCAGTACCCGCATCGTCGAGCCGGCGGCCGCGCGGCGGCGACTGGATGCCGCGCTGGCCGCGGCCGCGTCCGCACCGGGCGATGCCGGAGCGCAGCAGCGCGCCGCGGTGGCGGCACGATTGCTGGCGCGCAGTCCGTACTACGAGGTAGCGCGCGAGCTGGGCCGCCTGATCGCGCGCAGCAACCCGGATCCCGGGTGCTGCAAGACCGTGGTGATGACCGGCGGGGGACCCGGCATTATGGAGGCAGCCAATCGCGGCGCCTACGACGCCGGGGCGCCCAGCGTCGGGCTCAACATCGACCTGCCGCATGAGCAGTTTCCCAATCCCTACGTGACGCCGGGGCTGTGTTTCCGCTTTCACTACTTCGCGATGCGCAAGCTCCATTTCCTGCAGCGCGCCCGCGCGCTGGTGGCGTTTCCGGGGGGCTTCGGCACGCTCGATGAACTGTTCGAGACCCTGACCCTGCTGCAGACGCGCAAGATGCCGGCGGTGCCGGTGGTGCTGGTCGGCGCCAGCTACTGGCGGCGCGTGATTGACATCCCGTACCTGATGGCGGAAGGCGTCATCGATGCCGAGGATGCCGAGCTGTTCTGGTTTGCCGAGGACGCGCCGACGATCTGGCGCAGCATAGTGAGGTGGTATCGTGACGCCGGCACGCCATTGTTCGGCAACGGGGATTGAGGCATGGAGCTGTCGTTTCACGGCGCCGACCAGGATGTCACTGGCTCCTGCCACCTGCTGGAGTGTGCCGGCAAGCGGCTGCTGATCGATTGCGGCATGTTCCAGGGCGGTCGCGAGCTCGACGAGGAGAATTCCGCGCCGCTGGGTTTCGAGGCGGCGGCCGTGGATTATGTGCTGCTCACCCACGCGCACCTCGACCACTGCGGCCGGCTGCCGTTGCTGGTCAAGCGCGGCTTTCGCGGCGAAATCATCAGCACCGCGGCCACCGCCGAACTGGCGGAGATCGTGATGCAGGATGCCGCGCACATGGCCGAGGACGATGCCACGCATGCGCGCATGCATTTCCGGCGCGGTGCCGCGGCGCAACCGCTGTACACCCGGGCCGATGCCAGCGCGGCCGCGGCGCGCTTCGGCCGGCGCTGCGGTTACGGCGAGCGGCTGGAGCTGACGCCCGCTATTACGGTCAGTTATCACGAGGCCGGCCATATCCTCGGCTCGGCAAGCATACTGGTCGAGGTCAGCGAGCAGGGCCGGCGTACGGCCGTGCTGTTCTCCGGCGATATCGGTGGCAGCGGCCGGCCGATATTGCGCGATGCCGCGCCGCCGGCGGCCGACATCGTGCTGATGGAGACCACCTACGGCGATCGCTGCCATCGTTCGCCTGCGGATTCAATCAGTGAACTGATCGCGGTGGTTGGGCAGACCGTGGCCGCGGGCGGCAACGTCGTCATTCCCAGCTTCGCGCTCGAACGCAGCCAGGAGATTCTCTACACGCTGCGCGCCGCGGTTGCCAGTGGCGCGCTGCCGGCGCAGCTGCCGGTCTATGTCGATTCGCCGATGGCCATAGCGGCCATCGACGTCTATCGCCGGCACCCCGAGTGCTATGACGCCGAAGCGGCGGCGCTGCTGCAGGGCGGCGGCGACTTGTTCGGTTTCGCAGGATTGCACCTGGTGCGCGCGACCACCGCTTCAATGGCACTGAACCGCATTGGCGGCGGCGCCGTCATCATCGCCGGCTCAGGGATGTGCACCGGCGGACGCGTGCGTCACCATCTGGTGCACAACCTGCCACGCGCCAATGCCAGCATCGTGTTCGTGGGTTTTGCGGCGCAGGGTACGCCGGCGCGCCGCATCATCGACGGCGCGCCCAGCATCAATCTGTTCGGCGAGGAGGTGCCGGTGCGCGCGCAGGTGCACACGATCAATGGCTTCTCCGCGCATGCCGATCAGCGCGAGCTGCTGCAGTGGCATGCGCGCGCCGGTGGCGCGCGCCGCACCATACTGGTCCACGGCGAGCAGGGCGCCATGCAGGCCTTCGCGGCGCTGCTCAAGGACGTGCCAGTGACGATGCCGTCGCCGGGCGCGCGACTGCAGCTGTAACCATGCGGACCCGGGCGCTGCTGGCCGCGATGCGGGCGACGGCGCTGCTGCTGGCGCTCGCCAGCGCGCCGGCCCGGGCCGAATGGCTGTCGCGCACCGTCGATGGCACGATGGGCACGCGCATCGTGGTCGAGCTGTGGTCCACGGATCACGCCGCCGGCGAGAGTGCCATCGACGCGGTGATGGCCGAGATGCGGCGCATCGATCGCGACATGAGCACCTACAAGCCGACCAGCGAGGTCTCGCGGGTCAACGCCGAGGCCGCCACGCGCCCGGTGAAGATCAGCCGCGAACTGTTCACGCTGCTGGAGACCGCGCTGGAGTACTCGCGGTTGACTGATGGCGCCTTCGACATCACCTACGCCAGCGTCGGTTTCATGTACGACTTCCGCGCCCACAAGCATCCGACCGAGCAGCAGATCGCGGGCGCGCTGCCGGCGATCAACTACCGCCACCTGCTGCTGGATCGCCCCACGCACAGCGTGCGTTTTTCGCAAGCAGGCGTGCGCATCGACCTGGGCGGTATCGCCAAGGGCTACGCGGTCGATTGCGGCATCGCCGTGCTGCAACGTCACGGCATCACGCGTGCGCTGGTGCAGGCGGGCGGCGACAGCCGCATCATCGGCGATCGCTTCGGCAAGCCGTGGATCGTTGGTATCCGCCATCCGGATCGCAAGGAGGAAGTCATGGTGCGCCTGCCGCTGGTCGATACCGCGATTTCCACTTCCGGCGACTACGAGCGCTACTTCGATGAGCACGGCACGCGCTATCATCACATCATTGATCCGCACACCGGGCATTCGGCCAGCAAGGTGCGCAGCGCCACGGTCCTGGCGCCGACCGCGACACGCACCGATGGCCTCTCGAAGACCGCATTCGTACTGGGCGCTGAAGCGGCCATCAAGATCTACGAGCGGCTCGGCGATGTCGATGCGATACTCGTGCGGCCCGACGGCAAAGTACTTTATACCAAGGGTCTGGAGCCGGGCGGCGCCCGCCGCTGAGCGGCGAGCGCGATTTCAGGAGTGGCAGCTATGCGTCTGGACGACATGCGTGCGAGTGACAACGTCGAGGACCGGCGCGGCATGGGCGTGGGCCGTACCGGCGCGGGCTTTGGGCTCGGTACCATCGTCGTGCTGGTGGCCGGGTATTTCCTGGGCGTCAATCCGGCGACCCTGCTGGGCCTGGTAGGCGATGGCCAGTTGCCCGCGCAGTCGCAGGGCGCGGGCGTCGAGGGCAGACCCACCGATGCCCAGGGCGACTTTGCCGCGCGCGTGCTCGGTGAGACCGAGGATGTCTGGGGCCGGTATTTTGCCGCCTCCGGCCAGCGCTATACGCCGCCGACCATGGTGCTGTTCACCGGAGAAGTGGCATCCGCCTGCGGTACGACCAGCTCAGCCGCCGGGCCGTTCTATTGCCCCGGCGACCAGAAGCTCTACATCGACCTGGGGTTCTTCAATCAGTTGGCCACCGAGTTTGGCGCGCCGGGCCAATTCGCGCGCGCGTACGTGATCGCGCATGAAGTGGGCCACCATATTCAGACGCTGCTCGGGATCACTGACAAGGTCGATCGGCTGCGCGCCCAGCAGGGTGGCGGCGCTGGAGCGCACGGCGTGCAGGTGGAGGTGGAACTGCAGGCTGACTGTTTTGCGGGCGTGTGGGCCAAGCAGGACCAGCGCATCATCGAACCGGGCGAGGTGCAACAGGCGCTGCAGGCGGCCGCCTCAGTGGGCGACGACACCCTGCAGCGGCGAATGCAGGGCCGCGTGGTGCCCGAAACCTTTACGCACGGCAGCGCCGAACAGCGCCAGCGCTGGTTCGGGCGCGGCTTCGACAGTGGCAGGATCGAGAGCTGCGACACCTACTCGGCCGGCGCGCAGCTCTGAAGCCGGCTATTGCGCCGGCGTGGCCGGCGGCGCGTTCTTGGCCTTCCAGGCGCGCAGCTCGACGTTGAAATTATCGGCAACTTTCTGCACGCGATCGACCGCGGCGTTCTGCATGGCCGTGTAGTCGGCGCTGATCTTCTGACGGTCAGCGTCGGTGAGCTTGTCGCCACCCAGGGCTACCTTCGCGTCCATTTCCTTGGTGATGCACTCGATGTAGTCCTTGACCGCGGCGTTGTAGTCCTTGACCGCACGCTGGGCCGCAACCATGTCGTCCCGGGTGGCCGTGCCGCCATCGGGCACCTTGACCTCGTTGGACGGCGCGGTGCACTCGGCAAAGACCGGAGCCGCGAGCAGTGCGGAGAGCAGGGACAGGGGCAGCAGAAATTTCATGAAGCAATCCTCTGAAAGGTGGCGAGTGCGCGCAAACTAACCCGCGCATGGTAAGAGTGTCCGACGGCTCTTGCCAAGCATAGGTTCCGGATTGAGGGGTTCGGCTACAATCCGTAGCCTCAACATATGAACGCAAAGGTTTGAATCATATGGCTGTGCGACCAATCCTGCGCATGGGTGACCCGCGTCTGCTGGAGCGCAGCGCGCCGGTGCTCGAGTTCGGCACGCCGGCACTGCACGCCCTGATCGCCGACCTGGAGGACACCATGCGCGCAGCACATGGCGCCGGCCTCGCCGCGCCCCAGATCGCTGTGCCTAGCCGGGTGGTGATCTTCGGCATCGAGCGCAATCCGCGCTATCCACAGGCCGAGGTCGTGCCCTACACCGTGCTGGTCAATCCGGTGCTGAAGCCGCGCTGGGGCCGGTTGCAGGAGGACTGGGAAGGGTGCCTCTCCGTACCCGGGATGCGCGGCCTGGTGCCGCGCCACCGGCGGCTGCGCTACCGTGGCTTCGATCAGCACGGCACGCCGATCGATCGTGAGGTGGAGGGCTTCCACGCTCGCGTCGTGCAGCACGAGGTCGATCACCTGGATGGCGTGCTCTACCCGACGCGCATCCGGGATTTGAGCCGGTTCGGCTTCGTCGAGGAATTGTTTCCGGGGCAGGAAGTGCCAGCGGATTAGCGCGCCGCGTGTGCTATTTGCTTTCGAGCTCGCTGGCCAGGCCGGTAAAGCCGCGATCGCGGGCGATATCGGCGGCCGTGGCGCGCTTGCCGTTACGCAGCGAGATGCTGGCGCCCGCGGCGCGCAGCACGCGGACAGCGCTGGTGCTGCCGGCGCGGCTCGCGGCCAGCAGCGCCGTATCGCCATCGTGATTCTGCAGGTCGATGGCCGCTTTGCGCTTGACCAGCAGCTGTACCACGCCGTCCTGGCCGCGCGCCGCGGCCAGCAGCAGCGGCGTGTCGCCGCTGGCAGCGCGTGAATCCAGGCGGGCGCGCGCATCCACCAGCAACACCGCGACTTTGTCGTAGCCCGCGGCCGAGGCGGTCATCAGTGGCGTGCGGCCTTCATTGTCCGCGGTGTCGACCTCGGCGCCGGCGCCGAGCAGCAGCTGCGTGATGTCGGCGGCGCCAGCGCGCGCCGCGCGCCACAGTGCGCTCTCGCCGTGCTGATCGGCGGTGTGCGGCGAGGCGCCGCGCGCCAGCAGCAGACGTACGATCGGCGCGTTGGCGGTCGTGGCAGCGACCATCAGCGGTGTCTCGCCATGGGCATCGGCGGCGTCGACCTGGGCGCCGGCCTCGAGCAGGCGCTGCACGACCTCGGCGCGCCCGGCATGTACGGCACCCAGCAGCGGAGTGCTCTCGCCGCCGGCATGGGAATCGGCCCCCACACCGCCGGCCAACAATGCGTTCACGGCCTCGATGCGGCCGGCGGTCGCGGCCAGCACCAGTACGCTGCGACCGCGGCGATCGGCCTGGCGCGCATTGACGTGCGCGCCGAGCAGCAGCTTCAGCATGTCGTCGGCACCAGCGTGCAGGGCAACGTGCAGCAGCGAGTCACCCTGCGCGGTGCGCGCATCGGCATCGGCGCCGCCGGCCAGCAGCCGTTGCGCCGTGTCGGTGTCGTTGCGCGAGGTGGCCAGCGCCAGCGTCGACCAGCCCTGGTAGATCTCGCCGGTCCGCGCAGCGTCGAATTTGCCGCCGCGGCCGCTGCGGCTCGCGTGCGTCGCGAGGGTCTTGGCGCCCAGCGTCTGCAGCTGCGCCACGGCCGCGCCGGCCTCCACGGCCAGCGCGGCGTCGAGCGCGGTGTATTCGCGGCTGTCGGCCGCATCCAGGCGTGCGCCAGCCTTGACCAGCAGCGCTACGGTCGCGGCACGGTCGGCGCGCGCCGCATAGAACAGCGCCGTGCGTTGGGCGGCATCCACGGCGCCCACCGCGGCGCCATGCGCCAGCAGCAGTTGCGGCACCGCCGCGGATTCGTTCTGCGAGGCGAGCATCAGCGGCGTCACGCCGAAGCTGTCGGCGATCTGCGGATCGCAGGCACGCTCGAGCAGGAATTGCACGGCGCCCTGCGACCCGGCCGCTGCCGCGGCACCGAGCAGCGTGGCGCCGAACTGGTCACGCAGGGCTTTGAGCTCGTCACCGAGCACGGCGAGCGTCGCCACATCGCCGTGGCGGGCGCTGTCGAAGGCGAGGTCGCGGCGCAATGCCGCATCCGCCAACCCCACGCGCTCGGCGCTCAACGGGCTGCGGCCCAGCCGCTCATCCTCGATGGCCGCCGGATAGCCGAGTTTCGCCGCCTGACGCAGCAATGCCGCGGCCTCATCGGCAGTCGCGCCAGGCTTGTGCGCCAGCTGCGCCGCCAGCACGTAGGCGGCCGTGGCGTTGTTCTGCGCCGCGCTCTTGCGCAACCAGGCCTCCGCCTGGACGCCATCGACCGGAGTGCCCACGCCGTTCAGGTGCAGCAGGCCGAGCAGCAGCTGCGCCTCGGCATTGCCGCTGTTGGCGAGCTGCTGCAGGCGGCTCAGCGCATTGGGATAGTCGCGGACGCGCAGGGCCGCGCGCGCACTCTCGAGTCCTTCGGGCTTGCCACTGGCCGCCAGGGCGACGGCGCCGCACAATTGCAGCGCGGCCGCTGCGAGCCCGGCGAGCAGCAGCGCGGTGCGCGCGTGGCGGACGCTCATGCCGTGCCGTACTTGGTTTCGACGCGGATACCGACCTTATTGAGAAACTCATTCGGCAGTACGCCACCGGCGCTGACGATCACGGCGCGATTGGGAATCTCCAGCTGCTTGCCACCCTGCTCGAGGATGACGAGGTCCGGATGAATGTGGCTGACGTTGGAGGAGAGCATCAGTTTCAGGTTGCCGCGATCGGCGGCCTGCGCCACGCGCTGGCGATTTTTCGCCTTGGCGCGCCCGAAGGCGTCGCCACGATAGGAGAGGGTCACCTGCGTGCCCTGCACCTCGGCAATGCTGGCCGCGGCTTCCAGTGCGCTGTCGCCGCCGCCGACCACCAACACGTCCTGGCCGATGTACTGGTCGGGATCGATCAGGCGATAAACCACTTTGGGCAGTTCCTCGCCAGGCACCGCCAGCTTGCGCGGCGTGCCGCGACGGCCAATGGACAGCAGTACCGACGAGGCGCGGTACGCCGCCTTGGAGGTCCTGACGATGAAGCCGTCGCCGTCCTGTTCGATATTCTCCACGCGCTCGTTGACCTGGATGCGCAGCTGCTGCGTCTGCATGATCTCAGTCCATACCCCGAGCAGGTGTTCCTTGGAGGTCTGACGGAAAAACAGCTTGCCGACCAGCGGCAATTCCACTGGCGCGGTCATCACCAGCTTGCCGCGCGGATACTTGTAGACGCAGCCGCCGAGGGATTCCTGCTCGACGCAGCGATAGGTGAGGTTCATGGCCTTGGCGGTCAGTGCCGCCGCCATGCCGGCCGGACCGGCGCCGACGATCAGCACGTCCAGGCGTTTGCCGGGCGCGCGGCGGTTGGCCTTGGCAATGGCCTCGATCGCCTGGCGGCCCTGCGTCAGCGCATTGCGGATCAGACCCATGCCGCCCAGTTCGCCGGCGATGTACAGCCCCGGGACATTGGATTCGAACGAGGCGTTGAGTACCGGCAGATCAAGGCCACGCGTTTCAGTGCCGAAGACCAGCGCGATGGCATCGAAGGGGCACGCGGCCTTGCAGGCGCCGTGGCCAATGCAGTCCGTGGGGCCGATCAGCTGCGCCTTACCCTCGATGATGCCGAGTACATGGTGCTCGGGCTGCTCAGGACAGGCTTTCACGCAGGCGCCGCAACCGAGGCAGCGGACCGGATCGATAACCGGATGGAGCGACGCGGGCTCGATCAGGCCGGCTTCTTTGGCCTCCTGGTGCACGGCAAGGCTGTGCCGTTCCACGCGTATCTGACGGCGCAGATACCAGAACATTGTCAGCAGCAGTGGTGCTGCGTAGACCGCCATCAGACTCATATCCATAGTTTCGCCAACTGCTCTCCGTGCGGACCGCAATCCAAATGCCAGGGGCAAACCATGCGCAGGGTAATGCACATGGTCGCCTAGCTTCCGTGAGCCTGCGCACGTGTCAACATGTCGCTAAATTGTGAACTGTCCCGCAGTTGCGACATCATGACGCACGCTCGAAAGGCTTTACAATCCGTGACAGTCTATGTTTAGGCGCTTTAAGATGCTCTTAATATCATGAATTTTGGCCAGATTTTCTGGTTTACCGTCGGTGCGCTCAGCACCTTTGCAGTGGTGGTCGTCGTCTATCCGTGGCTGGCGGCACGACCGCGGGTGCAGCTGCTGGCTGCGATGCCGCGCTGGGCGCCGCTGGTGGCCGTCGCGGCGGTCGTAGGCGCACTTGGACTGTATCTGCGGTTGGGCAGTCCGCAGTTGAATGCACATGATTCCGTCGCTTCGGCGAGTGGCGTCGCGAACGGCGCGCCCATGGCGACCGGCGCAACTTCGAGTAAAAGCGCAAGTTCAATGGATAGTGCTGTGACTGGACTCGAGAAACGTCTTGCAGCCGGTGGCGGCAACGATGGCGATTGGGAGCTGCTGGCCAAGTCCTACGAGTTCCTGGGGCGTACCGACGACGCGGCGCTGGCGCGGCGCAAGCAGCTGCCGGCGGGTGCTGGCAGCGGCGTTGTGGCGCCGCGCGCGGCCGCGGCGGCGCCGGTGGCCGCGCCGATCTCGGCCGCGGGTGCGCAATTGGTGGTCGAGGCCAGCGCGGCGCGCACCCGGCGCGATTTCGCGGCGGCGCGAGCGGCCTACGCCAAGCTCGCGGCACGCCATGAAATGACCGCCGACACCTGGGCGGACTACGCCGATGTGGTGGGCAGCGCCAGCGGCAATTCCCTGATCGGCGCGCCTGCCACCTATATAGAGGACGCGTTGCGCCTCGACCCGCGCCACGCCAAAGCGCTGTGGCTGCAGGGCAGTCTGCAGCACGAGACCCGGCAATACGCTGCCGCTGCCTCGAGCTGGCAGCGGCTGGCGGCCGTGATCGGCAACAATGGCGCGGACGCCAAACTGATCGCCGCGAACCTGGCCGAAGACCAGCGGCTTGCCGGCGGTGGCGCGCCCGCCGCGCCCGCCGCGCCCGCTGCCGGGGTCGTGCGCGGCGAAGTGGTGGTGGCCGATGCGCTGCGCGGCAAGGTGCCCGCTGGCCTCACGCTGTTCATCCTCGCCAAATCTGTCAACTCGCCGGGTGCGCCGGTGGCGATCCTGCGCCTGACCACCGGCACCTGGCCGGTGAGTTTCCAGCTCGACGATACGCTGGCGATGTTGCCCGATCGCAAGCTGTCCACCTCCGGCCCTGTCACCATCGAAGCGCGCACCTCGCGCAGCGGCCAGGCGCTGCCGGCACCCGGTGATTTCCAGGGCGCGACCGCGCCGCTCGATCCGGCGGCTGGCAAGCCGGTGCGCGTTGTGATCCAGAGAGTCATTGGCTGAGCATGGAATTCCTGCGCCATCACCTGAGTCCGGTGCGCCTGTTCACGCTAGGCGTGATTTTGGCGGTGCTGTGGGGCTACAACGCGCACCTGGATCACTACATCACGCCCCAGCGCGGTACCGGCTACATACTGGGCATTGTCGGCGGCTCAATGATGCTGCTGTTGTCGATCTATCCGGCGCGCAAGCACTTCGCCTGGATGAGTTCGGCCGGCGACATAACCTGGTGGTTTCGCATCCACATGATCTTTGGTGTGCTGGGCCCGCTGATCGTGCTGTTCCATTCCAACTTTTCGCTCGGCGCCACCAACAGCAACGTGGCACTGGGCTGCATGCTGGTGGTGGCCGGCAGCGGCATCATCGGCCGCTATTTCTACACGCGCGCCTACGGTGGCTGGACTGACCACAAAAGCACCCTTGCGGAACTGCAGGCCACGGCCGACCTGTTGCGCAAGCAATCGACCGCGGTCAGTGTGCTGCCCGATCTGCTGGGTGTCATCGAAGCTGAAGAAAAGCGGCTGTTCAAGCGGGCGCGCACCCCAGTCGGCGCCCTCTGGAACACCACCAGCATCGGCGCGCGCTCAATGCTGGCGCGCTGGCGCCTGGAGCGCGCGATTCATCGCATGGTGGTGCTGGGCGCCAGGCAGTCCCCAACGCTGGCGGCGCATGGTGCGCGCCTGGCATCCACGGCGCTCGGCTACGCGACCCGCCGGCTCGATGCCAACCGCCTGGTGGCTGAACACGCCATCTACGTGCGACTGCTGTCGTTGTGGCATTTCGCGCATGTGCCCTCGTTCATTCTGCTGCTGGTGGCGGGCACTGCGCACGTGATTTTCGTCCACGTATATTGAGCCTAAGGAACTGACACAGTGCGTTGGGCAGGAGGCCTGTGGTTAATGCGAGTCGTGCTGACAGCATCGTTGATCGCCGCACCGGCCGCCCATGGCGCCTCGGTCGAGAGCCTGCTCATGCCCGGCAAGGTCGCCAAGGCGCACGCCAAGCTCGAGGACACCTGCACCAATTGCCACGAGCGTGCCGACCGTTCGCGTCAGACGGCGCTGTGTCTCGATTGCCACAAGGAGATTGCCGCTGATCTGCAGGGCCACAAGGGATATCACGGCCGCATGGCCAATGCCGGCGTCGGCAAGTGCACCGGCTGCCATACCGAGCACCTGGGCCGCGAGGCGGACATCGTGCGCCTGAACACCGCGACCTTTGATCATGAGCGCACCGATTTTCCGCTGGCTGGCGCGCACCGCACGCTGGCCTGTGTCAGCTGCCACAAGGCTGGCGAGGCCTATCGCAAGGCGACCCCCACCTGCATCAGCTGCCACAAGAACGATGACTACCACGAGGGGCAATTGGGCACGGCCTGTGCCGACTGCCATAACCTCGACAGCTGGGCGGGCGCGCGCTTCGATCACGACAAGACCAAATTTGCGCTCACCGGTGCGCACCAGAGCGTCAGCTGCGGCGCCTGCCACCTTGGTGGTCACTACAAGGAAGCGCCCAAGACCTGCGTCGGCTGTCATGCGACCGATGACGCGCACAATCGCGAGCGCGGCGATGACTGCGCCAAATGCCACACCACGACCGAATGGAAGACGGCGAAGTTCAACCACGAGAAGGAAACCGGATTTGCGCTGCTCGGGCGCCATGCCAAGGTCGACTGCCTCGGCTGCCACCGCAGTGGCAACTACAAGGACAAGATCCCGAAGGACTGCTACGGCTGCCACAAGGCCGATGACTCGCACGCCGGGCGCTTTGGCCAGAAATGCAACGATTGCCATGACAACGAGGTCTGGCATCCGGTGAAGTACGATCACCTGGAGAAGACTAAATTTGCGCTAGTCGGGGTGCACGCCAAGCTCGATTGCCACACCTGCCACACCGCCAATGTCGACAAGCAGAAACTCGGCACCGACTGCGTGGCCTGCCACCGCGCTGCCAGTCCCCACGGCACCAAGTTCAAGCTGGCCTGCGACAGTTGTCACGGTCAACAGGACTGGCGCAGCGAGATCAATTTCGATCACGATCTGACCAGCTATCCGCTGCTCGGTTTACATAATGTGGTCAGCTGCGCGCAGTGCCATCGCACCCAGGCCTTCAGCGACGCCGGCGATCGCTGCATCGATTGTCACAAGAAGGATGACGTCCACAAGGGTGGACTGGGTGCAAAGTGCGACACTTGCCACACGCCCAACGGCTGGGCACTGTGGACTTTTGATCATCTGAAGCAGACGGGATTCGCGCTGTCCGGAGCGCATGGCAAGAACAAGTGTTCTGATTGCCACGTGAAGCCGGCGGGCGAGGTGAAACTTTCCAAGGACTGTATTTCGTGCCATCAGAAGGACGACGTACATGCCGGACAGTTTGGACGGCAGTGCGAACGCTGCCACACGACAGTGACTTTCCGTGGCGGCCGCGCCAGGTAGGGATGCCATGACTAAATCAACAAACAGTTCGTCGATTGCAACTCTGCTGCGCATGGCGCAAGGCTGGGCCGCATGCGCGGCGCTGGCACTGTGCCTGGTGGGTGCGGCTTCGGCCCAATCCACCCCGGCGCCGTCCGCGGCGCCGACCCTCAGTCGCAGCACGTTCGATCACCTGACGACGGGCTTCGAGCTGCTGGGACAGCATCGCGACCTGAACTGCGAGCAGTGCCACGTCAATGCCATATTTAAGGGCACGCCGCGCAACTGCTCGGCCTGTCACGGTGTGGGCACGCAGGTGCGCGCCACGGCCAAGCCGCTCACTCACATCCTGACTTCCAACCGCTGCGAGAGCTGCCATACGCCGGTGGCCTTCAACCCAGCGGTCAATTTCGACCATGCCGAAGTGCAGGGCGGATGCTCCACCTGCCACAACAATGTGCAGGCCCAGGGCAAGCCGCCGACGCACATCGTCACCGACCTGGAATGCAATGCCTGTCACTCGACCATTGGCTGGGCCGGGGCCATGTTCAACCACGTGGGCGTCACCTCGGGGTGTGCGGGCTGCCATAACGGCATGGGCGCCACGGGACCGCCCGCCAATCACGTCCCGATCGGTGCGATCGCCGTGGCGACCTGCGAGAGCTGCCATACGCCGACCAACTACACCAGCTGGATGATGAACAACGCCACCGGTACCGCGCCGCCGGCCATGGTGCACACCGCCGATACCATCGTGGTGTGCTCCACCTGTCACGAAGCGGGCCTGAGCTGGGCGGGCGCGCCCTCGACGAAGCTGCGACCGGCCACCTTGAGCAACGGCCAGCAGCATCCGCTGACCGGCGAGTGTTCAACCTGCCACTTCAATTACCTGAGCTTCTTGGGTGCGACCGGCCTGCCGGTCGGCCATATCCCGCTGCCCAACAGCAGCGCCAGCACCTGTGCCTCCTGCCATGCGAACGCCGCGGACTACAAGGTCTACGTCATGGACCACACCGTGGTGACCGGCGAACCCTGCTCGTCGTGCCACGCCGCCGCCAGCAGCTTTCTGAACATGGCGCCGCCGGTGCTGGTGGTCACGCCGGCCAATCACATTGCCATTGGCGGCGCGGCCTGCGATGGCTGCCACCTGAGTACCAGCGTCAGCCCCGGCGGCTTCAAGCTGCCGAGCAACGTCAGCGGCACCGCGCCGCCGGCGATGGTGCACACGGCCGTGGCGGGTGTGGCCTGCGCGACCTGCCACGCGAGCGGCAAGACCGACATCGGCGTGCCGCCGACTGTGGTGCCGCCCGGCAATCACATTCCGATCGGCAGCGCGGCCTGCGAGAGCTGCCACCTGGCCAGCAGTACCGCGACGGGCGGCTTCAAGCTGCCGAGCAACGTCAGCGGCACCGCGCCGCCGTCAATGGTGCACACCGCGGTGGCGGGTGTGGCCTGTGCGACCTGCCATGCAACGGGCAAGACCGACGTCGGCGTGCCACCGACCGTGGTGCCACCCGGCAATCACATTCCGATCGGTAGCGCGGCCTGCGAAGGCTGCCACCTGGCCAGCAGCACGGCGGTCGCTGGCTTTAAGTTCAGCAACCTCAGCGGCACGGCGCCCGCGGCGATGGTGCACACGCTGGTCAGTTCGACGCCCTGTTCCACCTGTCACGAAGCCGGCCTGAGCTGGGCCGGCTCGCCGCCGACCGTGCTGCGTCCGGCCGTGGTGCCGGTCACACTGGTGCCCCACGTGGCCACCGGTGAGTGCTCGGACTGCCACCTCTCGACCGTGAGCTTCAAAGGCGGCGGCAATTACCCGGCCAATCACATCCCGCTGCCCAACGGCAGTTCCAGCAGCTGCACGGCCTGCCACACCAATACCAGCAGCTTCGTGACCTACACCATGGATCACACCGTGGTCACGAGTGAGAGCTGCGCGACCTGCCACGGTGCCGGCAAGAGCTTCACGAACATGGCGCCGCCGGCTCTGGTGCTGGCGCCCGCCAATCACGTTCCTTATGGCGCCGCCGCGTGCGACAGCTGTCACCTGGCTTCGAGCACCGCCACGGGCGGCTTCAAATTCATCAACGCGAGCGGCACGGCGCCGGCGGCGATGGTGCACAGTGCCGTGCCTGGCACGGCCTGCGCAACCTGTCACGCGGCAGGCAAGACCGACGTGGGCATTCCCGCCACCGTCGTGGCACCGGCCAATCACATTGCGATCGGCAGTGCGGCCTGCGAGGGCTGTCACCTGGCCAGTAGCACCGCCACGGGCGGCTTCAAATTCACCAACGCGAGCGGCACGGCGCCGGCGGCGATGGTGCACAGCGCCGTGCCTGGCACGGCCTGCGCGACCTGTCACGCGGCTGGCAAAACCGATGTGGGCGTGCCCGCCACGCTGGTGATGCCGGGCAATCACGTGCCGATCGGCAGTGCGGCCTGCGAGGGCTGCCACCTGGCCAGCAGTGTCGCGGCCGGCGGCTTCAAATTCACCAATGCCACGGGCACCGCACCCGCGGCCATGGTGCACAGCCTGGTCACATCGACCGTCTGCTCAACCTGCCACGAGGCCGGCAAGACTGACGTGGGCGTGCCAGCCACCATCGTGCGGCCGGTTCACGAAGTGCCGACCGACAACACCAGCCCCTTGCACGTGGCCGCCGGCGAATGCTCGACCTGTCACTTTAATACCGTGAGTTTCCTGGGCGCGTCGAACCTGCCGGCCAATCACATCCCGCTGCCGGCGGCTGACGGGACCAACTGCGCGCTGTGCCATACCACGGCCGGCAACTATTCGATTGCGGTCATGAACCACGTGAACATCGCCAACAATTGCGCGCAGTGCCATGCCACGGGCAAGAGCTTTGCGAACATGGCGCCGCCGACCCTGGTGCTACCGCCTGCCAACCACGTGCCGATCGGAGCGGCCGCGTGCGAGAGCTGTCACCTGGCCAGCAGCACGGCGACCGGCGGCTTCAAGTTTACCAATGCCAGCGGTTCGGCCCCGGCGGCCATGGTGCACGCAGCGGTGGCCGGCGTGACCTGCGCGACCTGCCATGCGACGGGCACGAGCTGGGTCGGTACGCCCACGACCGTGCTGCCGCCGGCCAATCACATTCCATTCGGCAGCGCCGCCTGTGAGAGCTGCCATCTGGCCAGCAGCACCGCCACGGGCGGCTTCAAATTCACCAACGCCAGCGGTACAGCGCCGGCGGCCATGGTGCACTCGGCGGTGCCCGGAGTGGCGTGCGCGACCTGCCACGGAGCCGGCAAGAGCTGGGCTGGCGCACCGGTCACGGTGCTGCCACCGGCCAACCACGTCCCGATCGGTTCCGCCGCCTGCGAGGGTTGCCATCTTGCCAGCAGCACCGCGACCGGCGGGTTCAAGTTCACGAATGCCACCGGTACTGCGCCTGCGGCGATGGTGCATAGTCTGGTCAGCTCCACTCCCTGCTCGACCTGCCATGAAAAGGGCCTGAGCTGGGCGGGTACGCCCGCGACCGTGCTGCGGCCGATCTACGAAGCCGGCAGCAGCGGCACACTGCACGTGGCTGGGGGCGAGTGTTCCACCTGCCATATGAGCACCGTGAGCTTCCTGGGTGCGACCAACCTGCCGGCCAATCACATTCCGCTGCCGGCGGCCGACAGCGGCAATTGCGCGCTGTGCCACACCACGGCAGGCAACTACACGCTGTACGTGATGAATCATGTGAACATCACCAGCAACTGCGCGCAGTGCCACGCCTACGGCCTGAGCTTCGCCAACATGGCCGCGCCTACGCTCAAGCAGCCGCCGTCCGGCGCGACCGGTCATATTCCTTCCAACCCGCCCAACGGCACCGCGGCGCTGGCCTGCGAGCTGTGTCACCTGCCGACGGTGTTCACGACCTTCTCCGGCACCAAGATGATTCACGCCGCGGTGAAGGCCATGACCTGCGAGAGTTGCCACGAACGCGGCATGACCTGGAAGACCAATACCGGCGTCTCACTCTGGGTGCGCCCTAACGGCCATCATGCCGGCCAGGACTGCGGTGGCTCGGGTTGCCACAGTTCGCGCGACAAGTTCGCACCGCGCCGCGCCGCCGCCACGACAACCGCGCGCAGGACCGGGGCGGCCGGCGCGACCGTTACCGCGGCGGCGAAGGCGACCGCCGGTGCTGCGGCCGGGCTGGGCAACGCGGCGAGCTTCAACCATCAGCGCGTCGCGGGTACCGCCTGCGTGAGCTGTCACAACGCGCAGAGCGGTACTGGCAAACCGGGCACGCATATCGCCACCACCGATAGCTGCGTGAGCTGCCATACGACGCTGGCGTGGTTGCCGGTCGCGCGCGTGGATCACTCCCAGGTCAAGGGCAGCTGCGTCAGCTGTCACAACAAGCTGGTCGCCACTGGCAAGGGCGGCAACCATATCACCAGCGGCGACAGCTGCGAGACCTGCCATACCACCAACGCGTGGACGCCGGCGCGCTTCGATCACGCCGCGGTCGCTGCGCATACCTGCCGCAGCTGTCATGACGGGTTGCACGCTTCGGGTCTGCCGGTTAATCACGTGCCGACCGCGGCGCAGTGCGACACCTGCCACGGCACCTTGGGCTGGAAGCCGGCCAAGCTCGATCACAGCACGCTGCTGGTCAATTGCGTCAGCTGCCACAACAACAATGTGGCGCTGGGCGTCACCGCCTCGCACCTCAGCACCAAGCGCGACTGCGCGACCTGCCACAGCTATCCGGACTGGAACACGCTGCATTTCGTGCACACCGCGGCCAGCTATCCCGGTGATCACAAGGTGGCGCCGGCCTGCGTGGCCTGCCACACCAGCAACACCGAGCAGGTGCCGTGGGCGTCGCCGGCCGATGCCGGCAGTTGCGCCGGATGTCACACCAAGGACTTCAAGCCAGGCATGCATCCGAAGACCTCCGGTGGACTGCAGTACACGGCGGGTGAGCTGCGCAACTGCTCGGGCGCCTGTCATGTCTACAGCGATGCGACGACGGGTACGATCGTGAAATCGCTCCCTGGGCCGTATCACCGGGTGATGGATGCGACCTTCAAACACTAGGCATTTGCGCGCGCACCTGTTCATTGCCCTGCTGACCGCGTTCACCGCGGTCCCGGTGGCGCGTGCGCAGATCCTGGGCTCGGGACCGGGCCGGTTCGTGGATCTCATCGAGCTCACGGACCATGATGACCAGGCCGACATCGTGGTGCAGTTCACCTGCTCGCTGCGCTACCTGACCCATCAGCCGGCTGCCGAGGGCAAGGAGCTGCGCATTCAGCTGCAGCCGCAGGGCGACTGCGGGCTCACCCCCGGCGCACCGGTCCCGGGAGAGCTGCCGCCGATGTCGGGTGGCGCCAATATCATTGACGCGGCGCGCGTCGATGCCGATGTGCCCGGGCAGGTGACGCTGGCCTTCACGTTCCGGAAATCGGAACGCTACGTGCTGGTGCAGGGTGTCGATCCGCGCAGCATGCGCCTGCGGCTGATCGATCGCGCCCGTGGACGCGGTAAGGTGATGGTCAACGAGCCGAGCGAGGGCGTGAACAGCTACGCCATCAATCTCGAATCGCAGCCCAAGGATTTCGATCCAGCCGCAGTGGCACTGGCACACGATCGGCTCAAGGTGCAGGTGTACGTGAGCCAGGCGGTGGTCGACGGCGCGACCTGGTACCGCCTGCGCGCCGGACCCCTCGACAAGCGCAGCGACGCCGACCGCCTGCTGAACCTGGCGGTGGCCGACTATCCGCGCGCCTGGCTCGCCACCGGCGACGACACGGCCACGACCCAGGGTGGCGCCAGCGAAACGCTGCCCGATGTGCAGCGCATCGGCTCGGATCCCGCGCTCGATCCGGCCGCGCTGGGCAAGTTCGTGGCGGATGCGCGCGCCGCGATGAGTGCGCGTGACTTCCCTAAGGCCATCGGACTGCTGACCAAACTGCAGCGTCAGCCGGAGTTTCCGCAGCGCGCCGCGATGCAGGAGCTGCTGGGTCTGGCACGCGAGCGCGCCGGCCAGTTGGCCCATGCCAAGGCGGAGTACCAGGAGTACCTGCGCCGCTATCCGAACGGCGAGGCTGCCGATCGCGTGGCGCGCCGCCTGGCGGTGCTGCGCGCCGCGTCCACGCAGGCACGCACCGGCTCGGGCGGCGGCCAGGCCAGCAACGGCTGGAATTACAGCGGCGGTTTCGGCCAGTCCTTTCGGACCGATGCTACCAGTGTGACCAATACCACCAGCACCACCACGCCCGGCGTGATTCCCACCAACAAGAATACGCAGCAGCAGAAAGCGCTGTACAACGACTTTGACGCGCTGGCGCGCCGGCGCGGCGAACGTTTTGATTTCATGGCCCGCATCAGTGCGGGCTACGCCAAGAATTTCGGCGGCGTCACCGCGACCAGCAATGCCGACTCGCTCGAGCGCGTCAGCGTGGCCTCGTTCGAACTGGCCGACAAGAAGCTCGGTCTGCTGGCGCGCGTCGGGCGCCAGTCGCTCACGGGCGGCGGCGTACTGGGCACCTTCGACGGGCTCTATACGTCCTGGCAGATAGTGCCCTCGCTCGGCATCAACGTGAGCCTGGGGTTTCCAGTCGAACGGACCAATGCCGGGCTGCAACGGCAGCAGAAATTCTGGGAAGTGGCCATTCCCTATGCGCCGGTGGGCGCACACTGGGACACCAGCGTCTACTTCACGCAGCAGGTATTCGACGGGCTCCGGGACCGCCAGGCCGCGGGCCTGCAGGCACGGCTGCTGCTGCCACGCCTGTCGCTGACCGGGCTGGTCGACTACGACGTGTTCTTCAAGTCGCTCAACGCGCTGGCGCTGCTGGGTACCATGCAGCTGCCGGACCGCTGGGCACTGAGTTTCGATGCCGAAAAGCGCAATGCGCCGCCACTCACTATCCGCAACGCGCTGATCGGCCAGGCGGACACTTCGGTGCTGCATTTCCAGCAGGAATTCGGCCTGAGCGCCGACGAGATCGTACAACTGGCGCGTGACCGCACCGCCGAGACTTCAAATTACAGCGTGACGGCGACCCGGCCACTGGGTCAGCGATTCCAGTTCTCGACCACGATCGGTGTTTCCGAGGTGGGCGCCACGCCGGCCTCCGGCGGTATCTCCGGCCAGCCAGCCTCCGGCAAGGCGCTGTCCTACCAGGCGCAGGTCTACGGCTCCAATATCTGGCACGAGGGCGACTTCAACGTATTGAGTGTCGCCTACGGCGACACGGAAGTCGGCAAGGTGGCCTCGATCGGCATAACCAGCAGAATGCCGGTAGGCGGTGCCTGGCGCCTGGGCCCGCGGCTGACCGTCGATCGCCGGCAGCTCAAGAGCGATGGCAGCACCGAACTGAGCTTTATTCCCTCGGCACTGCTCGATTACCAGCGTGGCCGGCGTCTGCTGCAGCTCGAAGCCGGCGGTCAGGTCGGCAAGCGCGATGCCACGCTGCAATCCCAGAAGACGACGCGCTACTATGTGAGTCTCGCCTACCGCATCGGATTCTGATGAACGCGCGACTTCGACTGGTTCTGGCTCTCACCGCAGCGCTGTGGCTGCCCATTGACGTGGCACAGGCACGCAGCGGCGCGCCGCCCACCGAATACCTCGACGAGCAGACCGGAGCCACAGTGACGATCGCCAACAAGCCGCTGGTGTTCGCGCGTGAGCGCAGCGAGCGGGCGGCCAACATGCGCGACTATGTGAACCTGTCCGCGGCCTCGGTGAATCGCGGTGGCAAGGTGGAGTACGTGCTGATCGCGTACCTGTGGTCCACGCTGGATCCGCGTTTCACTGACGTCTTGAAGGCCGATTCACTGCTGCTGCTCGCCGATGACCGGCGGATCGTGCTCAATGCCAACGGCAAGCAGCCCTCTGACCTCGGTATTGCCGAGACTGTGCAGGCCCCGCCCGCCGGACAGAGCCTGAAGCCGATGGTGTTTCCGATCGATCTGCCCACGCTGCGCTTCATCGCGGCCACACGCAACGTCGCCCTGCAGGTTGCGGCCGGTGAGGATGCGTACAGCTATGATCTGTGGGAAGACCAGCGCGCCGCGCTCGGTCGCTTTGTCGAGTTCCTGAACGGCCAGCGCTAGGCTCAGCCGCGCCAGGCTCAGTAGGCGAAGAAGGGCCCCGGGGTCTGCGCCGCCATGCGGCCTTCAAAGCCGACAAAGACCGTGCGCCCGTAGAAGAACGGCAGCCCCCAGTCGAAGGAGGCGGCCAGGTTACTCAGGGTGCCGGCGATATTCGGCAATGCATTGAAGCTCTGGTGGGCGCCGTTCAGGGTCTCGTAGTTATCGATCGTAAAGGGCACCGTACTCGCCGCGCCGCCGCCAAACTGGTTGACCGCCGAGCGCGACAGCGACTGCGGCGGGCAATAGTAGCCGGTCGCGGTCGCGCAGGGCGTCAGGCTGCTGTCGGCGAAATACAGCGCGTCGGAGCCCGAATCCAGGAAGCTGTTGGGCAAAGTCAGGCCCTGGTAGGTGGTCGTGAAAAAGCCGAGCACCGGGTCGACGCCAATCACGGCGGCCGCGCCCAGTTGGTTGTTCGTCTGCGTGTTGACGCCCAGCACCAGGGAGCCCGACAGGGTCAGTCGCCCGCTGGTGCCGGCTGGCGGCAGGATGATGGCCACGCCGTTGTTGTCGGCGGCAAAGTTGTAGACCGGATTCTGCACCTGATCACTCAAGGCGGCTGCACTGCCCGTGCAGGCGACGCCGGCCGGGCAGCTGTAGTAGGCGGCAGGAACGATTTTCGCCGGGTCGGTGCAGGCCGTATCGCAGTCGTAGTGAAAGATATTGACACCCAGCACTCCATTGGCGCTGAAGCTCGCGACCGAGTTCACGGACGCCAGCGCCCCGTTGTTGGTGCAATCGGTCGGTGCCATGAGCACCGCCGGATCACCGATCAGCTGGACCGGCTGATTGCTGGCCGCGCCGTTGGCGATCTTGATGTCCGCCGTGCGCACGCTGCCCCAGCTGTAGCTGTCGACAAACTGCAGGCATTCCCACAGTGGCGTGCCGCCGGTGGCGTTATTGACCTGCGGCAGTGTGAAGTTCGCCGGCAGCACGGAGGCGAGCAGACGCAGCCCGGTGGAGCCGGTGTCGAGCACCACGTGATCCACGGTCTGGCAGGTCATGGTGCCCGGCAGGCAGACCGTGACGCTGACGAAGGGCACGTTGACGGCGCCGACCGGAATACTGGCAGGGCCGCCGTCAATGATGATCGGTGCGATGTTGGCGCCGGTCGGCGGTGGCGGCGAGCCACCAGAAGGCAAGCCGCGCCCACAGGCCGCCAGCACGCTCAAAGCCATCAGGCCGCACAGGGTCCGCAGCATCATTGCAGTTCGCTCGCGCTCAGGCCCGGCGGCAGCAGCCGCGGCAGGTACGCCAGCCCTACAAAAGCCCGCTGGTGTCCGGCGGCACGCACCACGAGATTGGTCTCGTCAATGGCCAGGTGCGAGCGGTTGGAACCGGCGCTGCGTGGGGCGTTGGCGTAGGTCGCGAAATAGCTGCCCAGCAGCGCTGGCAGATTGGGCTGGAACGGCCCGCGCCAGCTGACGGCGAACACCGTGCCGGCGCCGTTCAGAAACTCGCGGACAATCGTGCCGGTGGGCAAGGTAAGCTCGTGGACCGTGTACGCGCCACCCGTGCCGAGCACACGCACGCTGGCCTTGAGCCGCGCGCTGTCGGCCGGGACCGACGCTGCCGGCTCGCCCAGTGCGGCATGCGCAGCCACGGGCAGCGCGATCAAGGCGAGGACGAGGATTGAATGCTTGAGCATGTCGCTCTCCGAAGGCTGCGCGCGGTTGCCGCGCTCATTGCGATGTGCTCATTGTCGCAAGAGTCGGCCGCTCCGGCAGGCTGTCGCTTGTGCCCGACAGGTCAGCCAACGGCTTCGGCCGCGCCGCTGCGCGCTGAACGGCGCCGTTCGTGCTCCTTGAGAAAGCGCTTGCGGATGCGGATGTTCTCCGGGGTCACTTCGACCAGTTCATCATCGGCGATGAACTCGACGGCGTATTCGAGCGTCAGCTGGATCGGCGGGGTCAGTATGACCGCCTCGTCCTTGCCCGAGGCGCGCACGTTGGTCAGCTTCTTGGTCTTGATCGGGTTGACCACCAGATCGTTGTCGCGCGTGTGGATGCCGATGATCATGCCTTCATACAGCTTCTCGCCCGGGCTCACGAACATGCGGCCGCGCTCCTGCAGCGCGAACAGCGCGTAGGCCACGGCCACACCGTCTTCGTTGCTGATCAATACCCCGTTGTGGCGATCGGGGATCTCGCCCTTCACGACATCGAAGCCGTCGAAAATATGGCTGATCAGGCCGGTGCCGCGCGTGGTGGTCATGAACTCGCCCTGGAAGCCGATCAGGCCGCGGGCCGGCACGCGATACTCGAGGCGCACGCGTCCGTTGCCGTCGGCCGCCATGTCGGTGAGCTCGGCCTTGCGGGCGCCGAGCGCTTCCATCACGGCACCCTGGTGATCGGAGTCGATGTCGACCGTGAGCGCCTCGAAGGGCTCGAGCGTCTTGCCGTCGACGATCTTCTTCAGCACCTGCGGCTTGCCGACTGCGACTTCATAGCCCTCGCGGCGCATGTTCTCGATCAGGATCGTCAGGTGCAGTTCGCCGCGGCCCATCACCCGGAAAATGTCGGGTTCGCTGGTGTCCTCGACGCGCAGCGCGACGTTGCTCTGCAGCTCGCGCATCAGGCGCTCGCGGATCTGGCGGCTGGTGACAAACTTGCCCTCGCGGCCGGCAAACGGCGAGGTATTGACCTGGAAGTTCATGGCCAGCGTCGGCTCGTCCACCTGGATTGGCGGCAGGCCCTCCGGCCGGTCGGGCGAGCAGATGGTCAGGCCGATATTGACGTCCTCGATGCCGGTGAGCGCAACGATGTCGCCGGCCATCGCGGCCTCGACGCTGGTGCGCTGCAGGCCCTTGAAAGTCAGCACCTGCGCCACCTTGGCGGTGCCGCGGTCCTCATCGCCCTGGCGCAGCACCACGTTGGCGCCGGCCCGCAGCGTGCCGCGGCGGATGCGGCCGATGCCGATGCGGCCGACATAGGAGTTGTAGTCGAGCGTCGAGATCTGCAGCTGCAGCGGGCCATCGATGTCGGTCTGCGGCGCCTTGACGTATTGTAGGATGGCTTCGAACAGCGCCGTCATGTCGGCGTCGCGCCGGGTCGGATCGGTGCTGGCCCAGCCCTGCAGCGCCGAGGCATAGATCACCGGGAAATCAAGCTGTTCGTCGGTGGCGCCGAGCTGATCGAACAGATCAAAGGTCTGGTCGATCACCCAGCCGGGACGTGAACCGGGGCGATCGATCTTGTTGACGACGACGATGGCCTTGTGGCCGAGCGCCAGCGCCTTGCGGGTCACAAAGCGGGTCTGCGGCATCGGTCCTTCAACCGCGTCGATCACCAGCAGCACCGCGTCGACCATCGACAGCACGCGCTCGACCTCGCCGCCGAAGTCGGCGTGGCCCGGCGTGTCGACGATGTTGATCCGGGTGCCGCCGTATTCGATGGCGCAGTTCTTGGCGAGGATCGTGATACCGCGCTCGCGCTCGATGTCATTAGAGTCCATCACGCGCTCGCCGACCTTCTCGTGCGAGGCGAAGGTGCCCGACTGCTTGAGCAGGCAGTCGACCAGCGTGGTCTTGCCGTGGTCGACGTGGGCGATGATGGCGATATTGCGGATCGGACGCTGCATGGGAACCTTGAGCCGGGCGAAAAGGGCGTGGAGGGTACCAGAAGCCTGGCGGCAACGCCTATGCGGACTTCCGGAGCAGATTTGTCGATCAGACTAGCAAATATATAAAGATTTGTTTATATATTTAACATGGCTCAACCAACGGCTCGCTTGCCCCCGACAATCCAGGCCCTGAAGGCGCTGGCGGACCCCACCCGCCTGCGCCTGGTGGCCCTGCTGAGCCATGGGGAACTCACCGTGGGCGAGCTGTGCCGGATACTTGGCCAGAGCCAGCCGCGCGTCTCACGCCACCTGCGACTGCTTACCGAGGCCGGCTTCCTCGACCGGTTCCGGGAGCAGCAGTGCGTGTACTACCGGACACCGGCAACCGGCGCGCGCTTAAGCTGGCTGGCCGAGCTGCTGGCCGGCATCGATCCGGCGGATCCGGCGCTGCGGCGCGACAAGGTGCGCCGCGCCGTGGTGGTCGCGGATCGCGTGCGTGAGCAGGAGGGCAGTCTGCCGCCAACGGCTGCCACGGCTGCCGACCGGGCGGCGTCGCTGGCGGATGACGTCGAGCTCGCTGCCGTGCTGGACGAGGAACTGGGCCCCACCAGCTGCGGAGCAATGCTCGATGTTGGCACCGGGAGCGGGCGCATGTTGGCCCTGCTCGGACGCCGTGCTACGCACGCGATTGGTATCGACATATCAGCGCCATCGCTGCGTGTGGCGCGCACCCGTGTTCACGGGCTGGGCCTGGCACATTGCGAGTTTCACAGCTGCGACATGTATGCGCTGCCCTTCGAGGCTGCGAGCTTCGACACCGTGACGCTGGATCGGGTGCTGGCGGCAGCCGAGGATCCCGTGGCGGCATTGGCGGAAGCCAGGCGGGTGCTGCGCCAGGGCGGACGGCTGCTGTTGATCGAGCGCTTCGATGATATCGAGGCTTGTGGCGGCGAAAACCCACTGAAGTGCCTGCAGCACTGGATCGCGGCGGCGGCGCTGCAGCTGTTGCGACTGCGTCCCTGCGACCTGCGCAGCGGCCACCAGCTGATTGTGCTGGCTCAGCCGCCGGACGCTGCCGGGGTTGCGGCATGAACGATGGCCAGCCCATGTGCGATGTGGCGTCAGTGCGCGAAAACCCAGGCGGTAGCGTGGAGCGCTGCAAACGCCCGATCGCCGTGTCCTTTGAATTCTTTCCGCCCGGCGATGAGCAGATGGAGCGGACGCTGTGGCAATCGGTTGAGCGTCTCGCGCCGCTCCGTCCGCGTTTCGTCTCGGTCACCTACGGCGCCGATGGTTCGACGCGCGAGCGCACCCATCACGTGGTCAAGCGCGTGCTACGCGAGACCACGCTCACGCCGGCGCCGCACCTGACCTGCGTCGGTGCCAGTCGTGAGTCGGTGCTGGAAACCGCGCGTGACTACTGGCATTCGGGTGTGCGCCATATCGTGGCGCTGCGTGGTGATCCACCGCAGGGGAGTGATCGCTACCAGCCGCATCGCGGCGGTTTCGCCTACGCGGTGGATCTGGTGCGCGCGCTTCGCAGCGTGGGTGATTTCGAGATCTCGGTGGCCGCATATCCCGAGAAGCATCCGCAAGCGCTCGATGCGCAGGCGGACCTCGACAACCTCAAGGCGAAACTCGATGCGGGCGCGTCGCGCGCCATCACGCAGTTTTTCTTCGATACGTCGGCGTTCCTGCGTTTCCGCGACCGCTGTGCGGCGAACGGGCTGGGCGCCGGCCTGGTGCCGGGCATCCTGCCCATTACGCGCCTGCCGCAGATGCTGCGTTTTGCGGAGCGCTGCGGTGCCAGCGTGCCGGCCAGCCTGTGCGCGCGCTTCGCCGGCCTGGAGGATGACCCCGACACCCGCCGCCTGATCGCGGCGGCAGTTGCCATCGGCCAGGTCGAAGAGCTCGAGCGCGAGGGCGTCGACGAATTCCATTTCTATACGCTCAATCGCGCCGACCTGACCTATGCCATCTGCCACGCGCTGGGCGTGCGCTCATGACGCGCAGCGAGCGGGTGGCAGCATTTCGCCGCCTGCTGGGCGAGCGCATTCTGATTCTGGATGGCGCAATGGGCACGATGATCCAGGCGGCCAGACCTGAGGAGGCTGACTATCGCGGCGCGCGCTTCCAAGACTGGCCCTGCGATCTCAAGGGCAACAACGATCTGCTGACGCTGACACGCCCGGAGCTGGTACGCCACATCCATGCGCAGTTCCTGGGCGCCGGCGCCGACATCATCGAGACCAATACCTTCAATTCCTCGGCACCGTCGCAGGGCGACTACCGCATGGAGGGACTGGTCGCCGAACTGAATCTGGCCGGCGCCCGTCTGGCGCGTGGCGTGGCCGATGAGTACAGCGCGCGTGATGGCAAGCCGCGCTTCGTGGCCGGCGCACTCGGACCCACCAACCGCACGGCCTCGCTCTCGCCGAGCGTCAGTGATCCGGCCTACCGCAATATCAGTTTCGATCAGCTCTCTGCCACCTATGGCGAAGCCACCCGCGCGCTCATCGAAGGCGGCGTCGACATGCTGCTGGTCGAGACCGTCTTCGATACGCTCAACGCCAAGGCCGCGCTGTTCGCAGTACGCGCGGCGCTGGATGAATTGCAGCTCGACCTGCCGGTGATGATTTCGGGCACGATTACCGACGCGTCGGGACGCACACTCTCGGGGCAGACGGTGGAAGCTTTCTGGAATTCGATCCGGCATGCAAGGCCGGAAGTCGTGGGCCTGAACTGCGCGCTCGGCGCGCGCCAGTTGCGGCCGCACATCGAGGAGTTGTCCAACCTGGCGGACGTGGCGATCTGCGCCTACCCCAATGCCGGCCTGCCCAATGCCTTTGGTGAATACGACGAGGCGGCCTGCACGACCGCCGATCTGGTCGGCGAGTTTGCGACCAGCGGCTTCGTCAACATCGTGGGCGGCTGCTGCGGCACTACGGCCGAGCACATTGCACATATCGCGCAGCGCGTGGCGGGCCTGACGCCGCGCCGGCCGCCGCTGCTGCCGCCGCGTTGCCGCCTCAGCGGCCTGGAGCCGTTGAACATCGGGCCCGAGAGCCTGTTCGTCAATGTGGGAGAGCGCACCAACGTCACGGGCTCGGCGAAATTTCGCAAGCTGATCGAGGCCAATGACTACAACGGCGCACTCGACGTGGCGCGCTCGCAGGTGGCGGCTGGCGCCCAGGTCATCGACGTCAACATGGACGAGGGCATGCTCGATTCGGAAGCCGCCATGGTGCGCTTCCTGAACTTGGTCGCCACCGAACCGGACATCGCGCGCGTGCCGGTGATGATCGATTCCTCGAAGTGGTCGGTTATCGAGGCTGGGCTCAAGTGCCTGCAGGGCAGGGGCATCGTCAATTCAATCAGCCTCAAGGAAGGCGAGGCGGCGTTCCTGGCCCATGCCCGCAAGGTGCGTGCCTATGGCGCCGCGGTGGTGGTCATGGCCTTCGATGATGCGGGCCAGGCCGACACGGTGGCCCGCAAGGTCGGCATCTGCGAGCGCAGCTACCGCCTGCTCACCGAGGTCGTGGGATTTCCGGCCGAGGACATCATCTTCGATCCGAACATCTTCGCGGTAGCTACCGGTATCGAGGAACACAATCGCTACGCGCTCGATTTCATCGAGTCGATCACGCAGATCCGCGAGCGCTGCCCGCAGGCGCTGGTCAGCGGCGGCGTGAGCAATGTGTCGTTTTCATTCCGTGGCAATGATCCGGTGCGCGAGGCGATGCACTCGGTGTTCCTGTATCACGCCATCCGCGCCGGCATGACCATGGGCATCGTCAATGCCGGCCAGCTGGCGCTGTACGAGGACATCGAGCCCGGGCTTCGCGAGCGGGTGCTGGACGTGATTCTGGCGCGGCGCGCGGATGGCACCGAACGGCTGCTGGAGATTGCCGCGCGCTTCAAGGGTGAAGCCGGCCAGAAGCGCGTGGAGGACCTGGCCTGGCGCAGCTGGCCGGTGTCCAGGCGCCTGGCGCATGCGCTGGTGCATGGCATCGACGAATTCGTGCTCGAGGACACCGAGGAGGCGCGCCTGCAGGCGCCGCGGCCGCTGGCCGTGATTGAAGGGCCGCTGATGGATGGCATGAATGTGGTGGGGGACCTGTTCGGGGCCGGCAAGATGTTCCTGCCGCAGGTGGTGAAGTCGGCGCGGGTGATGAAGCGTGCCGTCGCGCATCTTATTCCCTACATCGAGCAGGACAAGGCGGCCGGCGACACGCGCACCAACAATGGCTGCATCGTCACGGCCACCGTGAAGGGCGATGTGCATGACATCGGCAAGAACATTGTCGGTGTGGTGCTCCAATGCAATAACTTCGAGGTCATCGATCTCGGCGTGATGGTGCCGTGCGAGAAGATCCTGGAGACCGCGCGCCGCGTAAACGCTGACATGATCGGGCTGTCGGGCCTGATCACGCCGTCGCTCGATGAGATGGTGCATGTGGCGCGTGAAATGCAGCGCCAGGGATTTTCCATTCCGATATTGATCGGCGGCGCCACCACGTCACCGGCACATACCGCGGTGCGCATCGACCCCCAGTACAGCGGCGCGGTGCTGTACGTAAAAGACGCCTCGCGGGCCGTGGGCGTCTGCCAGCAGCTGGTATCGCCGGCGACCTGCCCGGCCTACGTGGCCGAGATCAAGAGCGAGCACGGCCGGCGCCGCGAGCAGCATGCCGGCCGGCACGTGAAGGATCCGCAGTACACGCTGGCGCAGGCGCGCGAGAATCGCATTCGCTGTGACTGGCAGAGCTATACGCCGCCGGTGCCGCGCCGGCTCGGCGTGCAGGTGTTTGACGACTATTCGCTCGAGGAGCTGACGCGTTACATCGACTGGACACCGTTCTTCCAGGCCTGGGAGCTGCGCGGACGTTTCCCCGACCTGCTCACTGACAGCCACTGCGGCGAGCAGGCCGCCATTCTGTATGCGGATGCGCGGCGCATGCTGCGCACGCTGATACACGAGCGCTGGCTGCGGGCGCGCGCAGTGCTGGGGCTGTTTGCCGCCAACAGCGTGGCTGGCGACGATGTCGAGCTGTATGCGGATGCCACGCGCCAGGAACCGCTGGCGCGACTGCATTTCCTACGCCAGCAGAAGGATCTGCCGGCCGGCAAGCAGCACGGCGCACTGGCCGACTTTGTGGCCCCCAGCGGCGCGGCGCCCGACTATCTGGGCGCTTTTGCGCTGACGACCGGCATCGGCATAGAGGCGCCGCTGGCGCGTTTTGCCGCCGAACACGATGATTATTCGGCCATCATGCTCAAGGTGCTGGCGGACCGTCTGGCCGAGGCCTTTGCCGAGCGCCTGCACGAGCGCGTGCGCCGCGAGTTCTGGGGTTACGCGGCCGATGAGGCGCTGGGCGGCGAGCAGCTCATCCGCGAGCAATACCGGGGTATCCGTCCGGCACCCGGGTATCCTGCCTGTCCCGATCACACCGAGAAAGCCACGCTGTGGACATTGCTCGAGCCGCAGCGCCACGCCGGGATCAGCCTGACGGAGTCGTACGCAATGCACCCGGCGGCCGCGGTCAGCGGCTGGTATTTCTCGCATCCGGAGGCGCGCTACCTGAATATCGGGCGCATCGATCGCGATCAGGTCGCCGATTACGCGCGCCGCAAACAGATGAGCGAGCGCGAGGTAGAGCGCTGGCTGGCGCCTAACCTCGGCTACGAGCCGGAGCCGGGTTGACCATGGCGAGCTACGGTCCACCCCATCCGCCCAGTCCTGTGCCGCGCCGCAACGCGGGCGCGGCACTGCGCGGCTTCTTCAGCGTGTTTCGCTACAGCCGCCACGCGGTGCAGCTGGTGTGGGACACCAACCGGCCGTTGCTGGGTGCGGCGGCGGCACTGACGGTTGCCGGCGGCCTGCTGCCGGCGGGCGTGGCCTGGGTCGGCGCGCAGATCGTCGATGCGGTGCTGGCGGCCATGCATGCCACCGGTCACGACCTGCAGCGGGTGCTGCGGCTGGTGGCACTCGAGGGCCTGCTGGTGGCGCTGCTGGCCGGCGTACAGCGCGGCCTGTCGCTGTGCCAGGCGCTGCTGCGCGCGCAGCTCGGCCAGCGCGTCAACGTGATGATCCTGGAAAAAGCCCTGACGCTCGATCTGCAGCATTTCGAGGATTCGGAGTTCTACGATAAGCTTACGCGGGCGCGGCGCGAGGCCTCGAGCCGGCCCTTGAGCCTGGTGATGCGCACCTTCGGACTGCTGCAGAATGCGATCTCGCTGCTGAGTTTCGGCGTATTGCTGGTCCATTTCTCACCGTGGACCGTGGCGGTGCTGCTGCTGGCGGGCGTGCCGGCATTCGTCGCCGAAGCCAAGTTCTCCGGCGACGCTTTCCGGCTGTTCCGCTGGCGCTCGCCGGAAACGCGCATGCAGATGTATCTCGAGACCGTACTGGCGCGCGAGGACCACGCCAAGGAAGTTCGGCTCTTCGGCCTGGGGGCACGTTTCCTGGCCCGCTACCGCGATATCTTCACGCGCCTGTACCGCGAGGATCGCGCGCTCTCGATCCGCCGCGACAGCTGGGGCTTTGCCTTGAGTCTGGTGGCCACCGTGACGCTATACGCGGCCTATGCCTGGATCGCGATCACCGCGGTGCGCGGTGGCATCACGCTGGGGCGCATGACCATGTACCTGATGCTGTTCCGCCAGGGACAGTCGGCGGTGACCTCGATACTCTCGGCGGTAGGCGGCATGTACGAGGACAACCTGTATCTGTCGACGCTCTACGACTACCTGGATACACCGGTCGCAGCGCCACTGGGGGCCGCCGCGCACGGCCCCGATCCGGGGGACGGCATCCGCTTCGAAGGCGTGAGCTTCAGCTATCCGGATGCCAGCGAGCCCACGCTCCGCGACATCGACCTGCACCTGCCGCCGGGCAGCTCGCTGGCGTTGGTTGGGGAGAACGGCTCGGGCAAGACCACGTTGATCAAGCTGCTGACCCGTCTGTATGCGCCGACCGCTGGACGCGTGCTATTCGAAGGCCTGGACATCCGCGAGTGGGAGGAGGGCGCGCTGCGCCAGCGTATCGGCGTGATCTTCCAGGATTTCGCGCGCTACCAGATGCGTGTCGGTGAGAACGTCGGCGCCGGCGACGAGGCGCATTTTGAGGACGCCAGCATGTGGCGCAGCGCGGCGCTCAAGGGCCAGGCTGCAGAATTCATCGAACAGCTACCGCTGGGCTACGAGACGCAGCTGGGCAAATGGTTCAAGGACGGGCGCGAACTCTCGGGCGGCCAATGGCAGAAGATCGCGCTATCGCGCGCCTTCATGCGCACCAGCGCGGACGTGCTGGTGCTCGATGAGCCGACCGCGGCGATGGATGCGCGAGCCGAAGCCGAGGTGTTCGAGCACTTTCGGCAGCTGGCGCGCGGACGCATCACGATCCTGATTTCACATCGGTTTTCGACCGTGCGCATGGCCGATCAGATCGCGGTGCTGGATCGCGGCCGCATCATCGAGCGTGGCAGCCATGCGCAACTGACGGCCGCAGGCGGCCACTACGCGCAGCTGTTTGCGCTGCAGGCGCGGGGCTATCAATAGAAGTGGGCAACTCGGGTACAATGGCGGCTATGGAAGAAATCGCAGACACCTTTGATTCGGCGTTCACCAAGGCGGTGGACCTCGGCAATCGGCTGGCCGGCAAGGACAAGGAAGCGGACCTGTGGGACATTGCCGACGGCCTGCTGGCCGGCGCGGTGCAGTACTGGCTCTACTCACGCCAGCCCTGTGGCGACGCCCGCTGTGAAGACTGCCTGCCGCTGAGCACGGCCCAGGCGCGTCTCACTGAATTGCAGCGGCTGATCGGCCAGGTGGCCGCCGAGAGCGAGTATTTTCACGCGCCCACGGATACCAACGCCGGTCGCGCCTGAGCGCACGCGTCAGCCGGCGGTGACTTCGGCCAGCGCCACCTCGAGTTTGTCCAAGCCCTCGGCGAGCAGCGCATCACTGATTGTCAGCGGCGCCAGGAAGCGGATCACGTTGCTGTAAACGCCGCAGGAGAGGATCACCAGCCCCTGCTTGGCGGCCGCCAGTACCAGTGCCCGCGTTAACTCCGCATCCGGTTGCGCCGCGCTGCCGTTCTTCACCAGCTCGATGGCCACCATGGCGCCAACGCCGCGAATCTCGCCGATGGCCGGGAACCGCTTCTGCAGCGTGCGCAGGCGCGTCTGCAGCAGTTCGCCGATGCGCACCGAGCGTGCCAGCAGGCCTTCGGCAGCGATCACCTCGAACACGGACAGCGCCGCGGCACAGGCCAGCGGCGATCCTGCGTAGGTTCCGCCCAGCCCGCCGGGCGGCGGCGCATCCATGATCTCGGCCTTGCCCACCACGGCCGACAGCGGCAGGCCGCCAGCGATGCTCTTGGCCACGGTCATCAGGTCCGGCTCGACGCCGGCGTGTTCGATCGCGAACATGCGTCCGGTGCGGCCAAAGCCCGACTGAATCTCATCGACGATCATGACAATTCCGTGCCGGTCGCACAGCGCGCGCAGCGCGCGCAGAAACTCCGCTGGCGCGATGTAGAAGCCGCCTTCGCCGAGCACCGGCTCGATGATCAGCGCCGCTACCTGAGCGGGATCGACATCGGCTTTGAACAATTGTTCGATCGCTGCCAGCGACTGGTCGCTGGTGATGTCGTGATACGCCATCGGGAAGGGCACGTGATACACATTGGGCAGCAGTGGGCCGAAGCCGGCCTTGTAGGGCTGCACCTTGCCGGTCAGCGACATGGTGGCCAGCGTGCGGCCGTGAAAGCCGCCGCTGAAAGCGATAACGCCGGCGCGTTTGGTGTGATAGCGCGCGATCTTCAGGGCGTTCTCCACCGCCTCGGCACCCGAGGAAAACAGGATGGATTTTTTCGGCGTCGGACCGGGCGCCGCCTTGTTGAGATGCTCGGCGACCTCGATATAGTTGGCGTAGGGCGTGATCTGGAAGGCCGCGTGGGTCAGCAGCCCAAGCTGCGCGCTGACGGCGGCGACTACCTTCGGGTGGCAGTGCCCGACGTTGAGCACGGCGATGCCGCTGGCAAAATCGATGAAGCGACGCCCCTCGGCATCCCAGAGCTCGGCATTGCTGGCGCGCGCCGCGAAGTTGGGCAGGGCGTTGGCGACGCCGCGCGGAATGGCGGCGATACGGCGCTGCTGTAGCTCGGCATTGCTGGTCATGATTTCCCTTAAGGTGTGGTGGTGGGGCGCCGCGGCGTGCGCGCAACGCTAATTATAGGCCCTGCACGGTTGTATATGGCCGCAGGCACATAAGGTTTGTATCAAATTCCAGGGCAAATTCGTTTGCCGCCAAAGGGTTGCGTCGCTAGAATCCCCGCGCCCCGCAGCTTTATCGGAATCCGCAAACTTGAGCGATGCCCTCACTGTTGAAGTTCTCATCGTCGGCGCCGGCCCGGCAGGTCTGTTCCAGGTGTTCGAACTGGGTCTGCTGGGTATCAAGGCCCACGTGCTCGATACTCTGGCCGCGCCCGGCGGCCAGTGCACCGAACTCTATCCAGACAAGCCGATCTATGACATTCCGGCGCTGCCGATTTGCGGCGCCCAGGAACTGGTCGACCGGCTGATGCAGCAGATCAAACCCTTCGGTGCCACCTTTCACTATGGCGAAGAAGCCGTGGAACTGCACAAGCTCGACCACAACCGGTTTCGGGTAGTGAGCAGCGCCGGCACGGTGTTCGATGCGGGCGCGGTCGTGATCGCCGCAGGCGTGGGCTCGTTCCAGCCGCGCCGACTCGCGGTCGAGGGTGCCGATGTTTTCGAAGGCCGGCAGATTCACTACAAGGTGCGTACTGCGTCCGACTATCACGGCCGCCGCCTGGCGATTTTCGGTGGGGGCGATTCAGCGCTCGACTGGGCCATGGAGCTGGCGCCCAAGGCTGCCGCACTGACGCTGGTGCACCGGCGTGCGGAGTTTCGCGGCGCGCCCGCCTCAGTGGCGCGTGTGCGCGAGCTGGAGGGCGCCGGCAAACTGCGCTTTGTCGAGGGCGTGGCCAGCACACTGTGTGTCAGCGATGGCTGTCTGACCGGTGTCGAGATCAAGGGCGCCGACGGCAGCAGGCACGCAGTCGATGCCGAACAGCTGCTGGTGTTCTTTGGCCTGGCGCCCAAGCTCGGGCCGATCGCCGAGTGGGGACTGGAACTCGACAAGCGCGCGCTGAAGGTCGATACCGAGAAGTTCGAGACCAACGTGCCCGGCGTCTTTGCCATCGGCGATATCAATACCTATCCCGGCAAGAAGAAACTGATCCTGTCGGGCTTCCATGAGGCGGCGCTGGCAGCCTTTGCCGTGCAACACTACCTGTACCCGGCCAAGAAGCAGTTTCTGCAGTACACCACTACCAGCCCGGCGATGCAGAAGCGCCTGGGCGTGGCGGCGAGCTGAACGCCCCCGCCAGCGGCATGGACCAGCGCCTCGCCGCCCTGCAGCGCCTGCTCGAACTCGAGCGGGTCGAGGTCAATATCTTCCGCGGCGAAAGCCGTGACATCGGCAGTGCGCAGGTTTATGGGGGCCAGGTGCTGGGTCAGGCCCTCAAGGCCGCGTATGCCACGGTGGAGCCCGATCGGCGCGCCCACTCGCTGCACGCCTATTTCCTGCGGCGCGGCGACTTCAATGCGCCTATCGTGTATTTCGTCGATCGCAGCCGCGAAGGTCACAGTTTCACCAGCCGTCGCGTGACGGCCATCCAGCACGGCGAACAGATCTTCAATCTGTCAGCTTCGTTCCAGTTGCCGGAGGACGGCCTGCATCACCAGCTGGAGATGCCGCCGGTGCCGCCGCCCGAGTCGCTGGACCCCGAGGTACCCTTCGGCGCCGAGGCGCTCGCGCATGTATTTCTGCCGCAGCCGCTCCGGGAAGTGCGCGAGCGCCTCGGCGCCGAAGGGTACCTCGGGGTCCAGCGACTCGGGCGGC
>Ga0075026_100000006_pt1 | contig 56602 bp, 44 predicted proteins | sample Str012_2_FD_71392 | JGI IMG/M metagenome (GOLD analysis project Ga0075026, IMG submission 71392) | Freshwater sediment microbial communities in response to fracking from Pennsylvania, USA - Straight Creek_MetaG_SC_2012 | ecosystem: Environmental > Aquatic > Freshwater > Creek > Sediment... | reverse complement strand
TGCTTAGCCTGTCCCTGGGGAAAAGCAACCTGTGAAAAGAGGAGGGGGACTGCGGAAGTTGCAAGGATTAAGATAATCTTTTTCATTGTAGATAGGTTTAATAGTTAATGATACCTGATTGGCCGGTAATTTTTTTAGCAGAGGGGTGCCCGGAAACCTGGTGATTGAATCAGCAACCAACCAAAGAAAATGTTTTCAGGGGAACGGATAAAAGTCGTATTTCGAAATAAACAACGATACCTTAGTCGTGCTAATGGGTGAAAAAGGAAACAGATATTTTTTTGACTTGTTGTTTTTTCTTAAATTACTATACATAATAACCCTGCTATGGGCAACGCCAATTCCTACTACAGCCAGGCTGATCAGCAAATTATTGACAACCTGCGGCAGCCGGATGGCAGCAGGCGTAAAGGAGAGGACGAACTTTTTAGCGTCTATGCTTATTTTATACAAGAAGGTGTCCGCAAATACAAAATCACAGAAGAAGATGCGTTTGATGCCTATTCCGACAGTGTACTGGCAGCCATAGAAAAGATTGCCAATGGTTCATTTGAAGGCAGATCCTCCCTGAAAACATGGCTTTTCCAGATTTTCCAGAACAAATGTGTTGACCTTTTGCGCAAGAAGACGACTAATAAGAACAGCATACACAATACAGTATCTGTTGGTGATATGCTGTTCCAGTTATCGGACGGTGCGAAATCAATCGTGCAGCAACTGGTAGACAAGGCAGACATAAACCTGCTGCGGCAACGCATAGAAGCACTGGGCGAAAAATGCCGTGAACTGTTGCTGTTGTCGGCGGATGGTTTTAGCGACAAAGAAATAGCCGCCCGGCAGCAATACAAATCTGCCGATGTTGTAAAAACCAGCCGGCTGCGTTGCCTGGATAAACTGCGGCAATTGTACAAACAAGCTTAAAGAACGATTATGACAGACCCTGAATACATAGACAGCTTTTTTAAAAAGGAATTGCCAGCAGAAGCCACCAGGCAGTTTGAGCAAAGAATTGAAAGTGATCCCGCTTTTGCAGAAGATGCCGCTTTTTATGTGAGTGCCATGCAAACGATCAAAGAACAGTCAACAGAACAAAAGAAACAACGGTTCAGGGAAATATACAATGAAAGCAAATACCACCATAATAATGTAATCCGGATGCCGCAAACCAGGTGGTGGCCCAAACTTGCTGTTGCAGCTGTTATAGCCTTTTTACTGGTTGGCTCGTATTGGTATTTAAAACCCGTATCCCCTTCTCAGTTGGCCACAACTTACTTAAAAGAAGAACTTACTCAGCTGCAGGTTGAAATGGACAACCGGGAAGACAGTATGAAAACAGGAAGCCGTTTGTACAATCAAAAGGAATATTCCGCATCGTTAAAAGTCTTTGAAAACCTGGCACAATCCGACAGCTCAAATACGGAAGCAAAAGAATTTGCAGGTATTGTTTCCCTCCAAATGGAGCAATACGACAAAGCCCTGAAATATTTTGAAGCCCTGGAAAATTACCCGGGCCTTCAAATCAATCCGGGCAAATTTTACAAGGCAGTTACCCTTATGAAACGCAACCATCCTGGCGACAATGCGTTGGCGAAGCAGCTGTTAACCGAAGTAGACCGGCAAGGTCTTGCAGGAAAAGAAAAAGCAAAGGAGTGGTTGAAGAAATTTTAAACTTATTACTTCACTCTAAAACTTCTATTTATGAAAGTAGCAACACTAAAGGCAGATACCCTAATGCAATTAACAACTACGCTTAACCAGCAACTTGCCGCGCAAACCAAAGAACGCGATGCGCTGATTGCAAATAACCTAAATGCGGCTGTTGAAGTTGATCAGGCCGGCGCCTATCATCAGAATTTACAGGCGGTGGAAGAAAAAATTAATAAAAACCGGGAATCGCTAGCGGAGTTGGGGTTGTATTGTCCGCTGGGCTGCGACGACGACCCGGACAGCTTACACAACAACGGGTTTGGAGACTGGATGCGCATAAAAAAATTACATTCAAATTTTACAGAAAAAGACAGGAAGTTATATGAGGCTTTTGTGGAAGGATGGTTACTGTATTTTGAAAGGCATAACAGCACTTTTGTAAAAGAAGACAGAACCATGTTTTTTGACTGGAATAAAAAAAGCAAGGGAAAGAATGATCTGGTAATCTACCTTAAACCATTACACAACAGGACCTGTTTTGAAGAACCGTATACAAATATGCCTGAGAAAATTCTGTCTGCTGAAAATGCGATTGCGGCTTACGGAAGCAATGGTCAGAAAAGCCCCATGCCGCAGCCGCCTTCTACTACTGATCCCCATCAACCACCACCACCACCACCGCCGCCAAGCGGAGGGAATGCTTTACTGTAGACTTTGTTCAACGATAACGGTTTGCCTGCTAAACAGCTTTAAATGTAGTCTGTATAGCGGGCAAACTTGTGTTATAATATCGCATGAACCGAAATTATTTTCAGAGATTTTTTGTTGATCATCAATGCTATGCAATAATGTTAAATGCACAAGTTGATAAAATAACGAAGCGCAGAAAAAATCATCACCGCCTGGTTGTAAAATTCGCAGACGATTTTCTGGAAGGTGTTGAGCTTAGCAGCAACACAAATGATAAATGCCTTGAAAAATTTAACGGCCAGTGGGATGAATTAGTAAGAAGATTTGAAGATTTGCAGATTGTAAGATTGTTTACTTCATTAACGGCCGGGCAGATTACCGCGTTAATGGAAAAAGCGGGCAGAGCGGTTCCTGCATATGCAGGCCCAAACCTGTTTTCTTATTATGCAGTTGATTGTGCGCCGGAAATAAATCTGGTTGAATTGCAGGATACATTGCAAAAGCTGGAGATGATTGAACTGGTTTATATACTTACAGCAGCACAGAGCCCTCATTCGGAGTTACAGGCCGAAACGCTTTTATTTCCACAGGGATATCTCAATAAAGCTCCGGAAGGGCTGGATGTTTTTTATGCATGGAAATTTAACGGAGGCAAGGGAAACAATCTTGTGAAATTTATCGACATTGAACAAGGCTGGCAACTCAGCCAGAATTTGATCAATATAACCACGCTTCCGTTAAGTGGCGTAAATGAACTTAGTTTCCGGGAGCATGGCTTCGCTGTTTTAAATATCATTGCGAAAAAAGAAAATACAAAGGGGAGTATTGGCATTACACCGAAAGCAAGCGGGCATATTATTTCTGAATGGAGATCGGGCAACACCCCCAACCAGGCGGATGCAATTTTGTCAGCAATTCATTATCTAAACGAGGGCGATATCCTTTTACTGGAAAGCCAGTCTTATAATGCAGATACCGGAAGCAAATTATGGCCGGTAGAAATACAGGATGCATGTTTTTGGGCGATTCGCATGGCGACGGCTCTTGGAATAACAGTAATTGAAGCCGCAGGAAATGGTGATGCAGCGGGCGGAGCCGGAAACAACCTGGACCATTTTTTAGATAACGGAAAGAAAATACTTGACACAGGCTCGAAGGATTTCAGGGATTCAGGTGCCATTATGGTAACAGCCGCTTCATTAAATACAGATCACCGGAAGATTTACTATGCAAATTATGGAAACAGGATAGATTGTTATGCATGGGGCGAAGGAGTAGTAGCCAGTGGAGAATTTACCCAGCCGGGTCAGAGAGATGTCTTCGACTATTCAATAAAGCTGAATGGCACTTCTGCTGCAGCAGCCATCATTGCCGGCGCTGCCATTGCAGTGCAAAGTTTGGTAGCAGCAATGTACAACACCAGGTTAAGTCCATTGCAAATGAGGTGGCTGCTAAGCAATGAAGCGTATGGCACGGCTTCTGTGAATGGCAAAATGCAGGACAAAATTGGCGTAATGCCGGATTTAAGAAAAATTATAGATAGTTGCTTGCTGGTTTCTCCCGCAGGCAATAATAAGATACCGTCCCCTCACCAGAATTATTACAAAGACTTGTGAATCCCCGGAGCTGCCTGTAACCTTAGAAAGTTTATTTTTACGAAAACAATAACACACTGTTTCAAAGCATATCTGTTGAAAATATTTAGCTGTTAAATGTGCCAGTTATGAAAGTGACAATGTTTTTAGTAGGTATTGTATTGCTGTTGCCAGCATTGCTATTTGCACAATGTCCGCCGCCCGACAGCATAAAGATTAACATTATCAGGAACAGGGTTAAGGTTGAAAAAGATGAGGTTAAAAAACTGTCCTTACTCCTCGATTACAAAAATCAGTATATTAAATGCCACTACAACAGCGGGCCTGTATATGCATGGCTTCTCGACCAGATTGCCTGGCGTTACAAGGAACAGGGCAGGTACTCAACCGCAATTGCGTATTTACAGGAGTCTATTGAAGCTACTAAAACGTATTCAAAAGGCGGCATTGCCGACACCACGGTTATATGGCAGTATTATTGGCTTTTTAACTGGAATGATTCTGTAAGCAATAGTGTTGACAAAAGAAAGGCTGCGGATAGTTGTATTGCAGTTACAGAAAGACTGCAAATACCTTTTGATGCCAATGCACTGCGTTGCCTGTTGGATCGCTTTCAATATTTTTATGATATTGGTGAGTACAAGCTATGCATAAATGATGCAGAGACCTGCGAAAAAAAAGCGTTGGAGTATGTTAAACGCGAGCTTAATCTACAGAATATCAATTTTGGCAAATTCGCAGCCATGAATAGTTTTCACTGGCATGTAAATGCGCTGCTGCAGTTGAAAAAATTTCAGGAAGCCGAAAAAATGCTCGCCAACAAAGCCACAGAATATAAAAAAAGTGGCGACAAAGACTACCTGGCTTTAACCTATGCACAACTGGCCGAAGTGTATGTTGAAAAAAATGATTACCGCCAGGCGCTGCTTGGTTTTCAGCAGGCATTACAAACTTATGCTGAAAACCGTGACATGTTCAGCTGCAAACAAACCTTAAAAAACATTGGAGAACAGGTGTATTTTAATTATTATAAGGATTATGACAAGGCTTTGTTGTATTATAAAAAAGCCTTGCTGTGCACGAATAGCGACAATTCCTGGCAAAGAGAAGACGCTGTAGAATCATTGAGTATTTACGGAAATATCGCAAACGTGTTTGTGCAAAAAAAACTATTTGATTCCGCTTTTCTCTATTTTAATCTTGCTTTTAACCAGATAAAAAAGGGTACAGACGTATCTGTTATTCTGAATGGTGCCACCAATGAATTTATCCGGCTGAAAAAAATTGACTATCTCTCAAACCTGCTGGTTAACTACGGAGATGCTTTCAAGAAAAAATATTTCCAGAGCAGACAATCCGTAGACATTCAGAATGCAATAAGAATTTATACGGTGGCCGACAGGCTTCTGGCCATGATCAATATTTCACAATTTGAACCGGAGTCCAGGCTTTTGTGGAGAAAAGATTCCAGGCGTTTGTATGAGAGTGCTATTGAGGCTTGTTACCTGTTTAAAGATGCTGAGCAAGCCTTTTACTTTTTTGAAAGAAGCCGTGCCGTATTGCTGAATATTCAACTGGCCCAGCAAAACTGGATGGGATATGCGGATATTGCTGCGCTGTCTGAATTGAATAGGAAAATAGCCGCCCTTACAAGTGCAGTAGAAAAGACTGATACCAATCAAAAATACCCTGTTGCGTTAAAAGACTCCCTGCGAAAAAAGAATGACGAGTATTATAATTTATTGCAGCTAATCAAGGATCGGAATCCATTGTATTTCCAGAACCAGGACACCGCACTGTTAACCATAGCAGAAGTGCGAAAAAAAGTGCTGGTGGATCACCAGGCAATTGTTGAGTTGTTTTCTGGCGACAGCGCAGTTTATTGTTTACTGTTAACAGCCGGCAATACGGAAATTAGTAAAATAAACAAAACTGATTTTGAAAAAGCAGTTGGTTTGTATACTGCCTATCTTTCCAATCACAATTTGCTGAATAAGGATTTTACTGGTTATAGCAAGAGTGCCCATGAATTGTATGGATTGATTTTTCGGGGCAAGATGATTCCTGAAGGGCGGGTTATTATTTCACCGGAAGGTTCTTATTTTCCTTTTGAGTCACTGATTACCGGCGAAGTTTTGGCCAAACCAGTTTATTTTATTGCCAGTCATGCAGTTAGTTATACCTATTCTATACGCTATCTTTTTAATAATTTCTCGGCAAACAACCTTGTTCCCAAGGGTAATTTCCTGGGCATTGCACCCGTTAACTATCATTTACCCGAGCGCCTGGCAGCCTTGCCAGGAAGTGATTACTCCCTCCAAAATATTCAGGCTACGGTATCAGAATCAAACTTGCTGATAGCACAAGATGCTACCAGGCTTAATTTTAGCGAGCAATTTCCGAAGTATAAAATCATACAACTGTATACACATGCATCTGATAGCAGTAACCGGATGGAGCCCGTTATTTATTTTCATGATGCGGCACTTTACCTTTCTGAGCTGGTTCCGGGGCAAAAGCCCGTTACATCATTAATTGTATTGTCTGCTTGCGAGACTGCAAATGGAAAACTATACCAGGGCGAGGGTGTATTTAGTTTTAACAGGGGTTTTGCAGCACTGGGTATTCCTTCATCTGTTTCCAACCTCTGGTCTGTTAACAGTAAAGCAACTTATGCTGTAAATGAATTGTTTTACAAATACATGGTGCAGGGTTTGCCGCTGGATGTGGCCATGCAAAAAGCAAAACTAGAATACATGAATGCAGATCAGTTTGGACAAAACAGCCTCCCCTATTACTGGGCTGCACCTATACTGGTAGGCAAAACAGATCCCATTGCATTGGACAAGCCTTTTGCATGGAAATACTGGCTCGCCGGCGCTGGCCTTGCGGGTCTCGCATTTTTTGGATGGCAAAAATTTAAAAGGAAAAAATCACTTAGCCCAGTTCGGGATACAGTTCAAACTGCTCCATAAATTCATTTACCTGTTTGCGAACGGAGCCAATCACATTTTCATCATCGGCATTCATCAGCACATTGTCTATTACGTTTACCACAAACTGCATGTGTTCTTCTTTAAGGCCACGCGTGGTAATAGCGGGTGTGCCTACCCGTATGCCCGAGGTTACAAAAGCGCTTTTATCATCAAAAGGCACCATGTTTTTATTAAGGGTGATGTCGGCCTTTACCAGCGCCTGTTCTGCTTTTTTGCCGCTGATGTTTTTGTTGCGCAGGTCAATCAGCATTAAGTGATTGTCGGTGCCGCTGCTGATGAGCTGGTAACCCTTTTCAACAAATGCTTTGGCCATGGCCTGTGCGTTTTTGATTACCTGGCCGGCATAGTCTGTAAATTCATCGGTTAAGATTTCGCCAAAGGCAATGGCTTTGGCAGCAATTACGTGCTCCAGCGGGCCGCCCTGTATGCCGGGGAATACAGCCATGTCGAGCAGGTTGCTCATCAGGCGGGTATTGCCTTTTACATCTTTTAAACCAAATGGGTTTTCAAAATCTTTTTTCATTAAAATGATACCGCCCCTTGGTCCGCGCAGTGTTTTATGGGTAGTGGAGGTTACAAAATGACAATGTTCAAAAGGAGAATTCAACAAACCTTTTGCAATTAAACCGGCGGGGTGGGCCATATCGCACATTACAAAAGCCCCAATCTCATCTGCTACTTTGCGGATGCGGGCATAATCCCAGTCGCGGCTATAGGCAGATGCACCGCAGATGATCAGTTTTGGTTTTTCTTTGCGGGCCTGTGCTTCCAGCATTTCATAATCAATGGTGCCGGTTTCTTTTTTTACGCCGTAAAAAAATGGCTGGTACAGTTTGCCGCTGAAGTTTACAGCAGAACCATGGGTTAAATGGCCGCCCATGCTAAGGTCCAGTCCCAGAATCTTGTCTCCCGCCTGCAAAACAGCCAGTAAAACGGCGGCGTTTGCCTGTGCACCACTATGCGGTTGTACATTGGCGTAATCGCAGCTGAATATTTGTTTAAGGCGGTCAATCGCCAGTTGTTCGGTTTGGTCTACAATCTCGCAGCCAGCATAATAGCGGCGGCCGGGATAGCCTTCTGCATACTTATTGGTCATTACATTGCCCATGGCCTGCATCACTTGCAGCGAGGTAAAGTTCTCAGAAGCAATCAGTTCAATGCCATGGCGCTGGCGTTCCAGTTCTTTGCGGATAAGATCAAAAACTAAAGTATCTCTTTGCATGGCGCAAAATTAGGAGAACTATTAATAAAAGAAACAAGCGCTTCCACTTTGGTGAAAGAATTGTTAGTAACACCCATTAATGTATTGATTTGCTGTACCATTTTTTCAAGATCGATGCCGGTTCTGTTGGAAAACACAGACACCAGATAATTTTTGGACGGAATGCTGAACACCATGGCCCTGAAACCACCATTGGAGCCGGAATGGTATACGGCCGTTGCGGAATCCTTTTCACTAACAAACCAGCCATAGCCATAAGAAAGTTTGCTAACCGGGTCAATAATAAACTGTGCAGAACGGCAGCTTTCAACGATGCTTTTGTTGGCATGCAAGGGGTGCTGCAGTGATTGAAACCAGTGCAGGTATTCCTCCGCAGATGTATAGATGCCGCCATCGCCTTCGGTAGAAAAAAAGATGGCCTCGTTTGCATCCAGTTTGCTAAACTGCCTGGTGGCCGAATCAGCCTCGTATCCAAAAGCCTGGTGGTAAATGGGCTGCCCCACCTGCAACAGCACTGAATGCTGCATCGCTAAACGATCAAAAATATTTTTTTTGATATAGTTATGGTAAGACATGCCGCTTACTTTTTCAACCACCAGGGCCAGCAGGCAATAGGCCGTATTGCTGTAGCGGTATTTTGTACCAGGGGTAAAATAAGTATGGTCAATTTGCTTTACTGCATTCAATACATCTTTATCGGTGGCATGTTTTACCAGGTTGGTATCGGTAAACGCATAATGATCAGTAATGCCCGAACAATGTGTGAGCAACTGTTGCAGCGTAACCTGTTTGCCAATTGCCGGGTTGAAATCCGGAAAAAATTTGATTAGCTTATCCTGTAGCGACAATTGCTGTTTAGAAGCCAGCTGCACAATACAAAACGCGGTAAACTGCTTGGTAAGCGAGCCAATATTGAACAGGGTACTGCCGTTTATTTTTACGTTGGTTTGCAGGTTGGCCAGGCCGTATCCCTTTTTAAAAACCGTTTGATTGTTTTGGCTTACCAGTACAAAGGCACCGGGCTCGTTTTCTTTGTAATAAGTTCGTAATAAAGAATCTATGCGCTTTGTTTTATCCTGGCTATAAACGGGCAATACAGTCACTAAAAATACCAGGGCGGTGATGCTATTTTTCATATTGAGCCGATTTTAGCAGATGCGGTTAATGAAGTATTAATAAAAGTCAATTTAAAAGAAGCCCGAAAACATAAAATATGCTACTTTCATTCATAGTTTATACAGGCAATTTGTGATAAACTACGGCGGGTGCTGTTGCAAAATAATGCATCGGCAATTCCGGCAAGAAGGCCCCGGCCAACAAACACAACCATGAAAGCAATTATTCCGGTGGCGGGTGCAGGTACCAAACTCCGCCCTCATACTTATACACAGCCCAAAGCGCTGATACCACTTGCTGGTAAAACAGTGCTCAGCATCATTGTAGAACAGTTGCATGATGCTGGTATCACAGAGTTTATTTTCATTATCGGTTACCTGGGCGACAAGATACAGGATTATGTAAGGGAAAAATACCCTTACCTGCAAACGCATTTTATTCACCAGAATGAAAGACAGGGCCTGGGCCATGCCATTGTGCTTACCAAAGATATTGTGGGCAACGATGAAGTGTTTATTGTTTTGGGCGATTCCATCTGCGAGTACAGCGTGGAAGAAGTGCTGCAGAGTCCCTACTCTATGGTAGGCGTAAAAAGAGTGGACGATCCCCGGGCTTTTGGCGTGGCAGAAATCAATGAAGATGGTTTTGTAAGCAAAGTGATTGAAAAGCCACAGATACCCAAATCAAATATGGCACTGGTGGGCGTTTACCGCATCAAAGAATCCGATGCCTTGTTTCAATGTCTCGATAATAATATCCGTAACCAGGTAAAAAGCCGCGGTGGCGAGTTTAACCTCACCGATGCGCTGGAATGCATGATACAGAACGGCGCAAAAATTCAGCCCTATAAAGTGCAGAACTGGTTCGATTGCGGCCGCAAAGAATCCCTGCTGGAAAGCAATGCCACGCTGCTGAAAAAATTCGGGCAAACCATTTCAGAAGATCACCAGTTCGAGAACAGTATCATTATACCACCGGTAAGCATTGCCGCAGGGTGCGATATCAGAAACTCCATCATTGGGCCCAATGTGGCCATTGGCGAAAAAGTAGCCATTAATTATTCTATCGTAAAAGATTCCATCATCGGTGCTTTTGCCAACCTGCTGGATATTGTACTGACCGACTCTTTGATTGGCAGCGATACCGAACTAAAAGGAGAGAGCCGCAGTTTGAATATTGGCGACAATACAGAGATAGATCTCGGGAAAAGTTAGAGCCACCCACCTCACCTGGCCTCCTCGAATGGTGAGGGATCCAACACAGGCCCTCGCTTTTTGGAGATTGATTTTTTATACAATGATATAGATGCCAAAAATAGTTGGTGAAATCTGATGTAATGGCCTGTTGACAAGAGATTGGAGAAGTTTATTGAAATTCATTTCAATAAACTTTTTGTCATTATGGAAAGTTCAAAAAAAGCGCCTGGTCCTTCGCACTAACGATGAGCCGCAAGAAATTTTTCATCAATAAGCAATGACAATGGTTCTTCTGTAAAGAGTCTGTTTTTTTTAAAACAATAACTTCTTCATCGGGCTTACATTCTCTCCATTAGGAATAGGGAGTGTTGTTGGTTAGATGTAGATAGTTACCCGAACAAATCACTGCTCAGATAGCGGTCGCCCCGATCGCAGGCAATAAAAACAATTACCCCCGATGTTAATTCTGATGCCAGCCGGATGGCAGCCGATGCAGCGCCACCACTGCTCATGCCTGCAAATACCGCTTCGGTTTTTGCCAGCTGTCTTGTAAAATAAATGGCTTCCTGTTGTGAAATATCCATGATTCTGTCTACTCTTTTTGGGTCAAAGATTTTGGGTAAATACGCAGCGGGCCAGCGGCGTATGCCCGGGATAGAAGCTTCTTCGGTTGGCTGGCAACCCACAATCTGGATGGCAGGATTTTTTTCCTTTAAAAACATAGACGTGCCCATAATGGTGCCGGTGGTGCCCATGGAACTTACAAAATGCGTGATACTGCCTTCGGTATCTTTCCAGATTTCGGGCCCGGTGGTTTTATAATGTGCCCGGTAATTATCGGGGTTTGAAAACTGGTTCAATAAAAAATAATCGCCACTGGCGCCTTTTTCTTCAGCATAATCGCGGCATACTTCTATGTTTTCAAGCAGGGTCACTTTTGCACCATAAGCTTCCATGGTAAGAGTGCGTTCGCGGGTAGAGCTGGAGGGCATTACCAGTTCAATTTCCAGGTTAAAGAGCCGTGCAATCATGGCCAGTGCAATACCGGTGTTGCCACTGGTAGCTTCTACCAGTTTGGTACCTGGTTTTATATCGCCACGTTCCAGTGCACTTTTTATCATATTAAGTGCGGGCCGGTCTTTTACACTGCCGCCGGGGTTATTGCCTTCCAGCTTTGCAAACATGCGCACTGCCGGGTTGGGATTGAGTGTTGTGATTTCTACCAGGGGCGTATTGCCCACCAAATCTAATATGCTGGCCATTGGTTTTAATTGGTGTGATAGGTGATAATACTTGTCATTGATACTTTTCGCGAAATTTTTTGTAACAGGTGTTGATTAGTGTACCTGTTTGCGCTCCGTAATTTCTATTTCTGCTTTGTGGTACACGGCCGAATAGGGTGCCACGCTTTTTGTAAGCCACACATTTCCGCCAATGATGCTATGGTGGCCGATGGTGGTATCGCCTCCCAGTATTGTGGCGCCAGAGTAAATAATTACATAATCTTCAACAGTGGGGTGACGCTTTGTAAAAGCCATGTTCTTATCAACACTTAAAGCGCCCAGTGTAACGCCCTGGTACAATTTTACATGGTTGCCTATTTTGCAGGTTTCTCCGATAACAGTGCCGGTACCATGGTCAATATAAAGATGTTCGCCTATTTCTGCGCCGGGGTGTATATCGATGCCTGTTTGCGAATGCGCATATTCTGTGAGTATGCGCGGCAACAATGGAATATCCAGTTTCAGCAATGCATGGGCAATGCGGTAAAAGCAAATAGCAAAAAAACCAGGATAGGTTCGGATTACTTCAAACTCGCTTTTGGCGGCGGGGTCGCCCTGTGCAATGGCCGTTACATCGGCGTTCAGCAGCTTGTAAATACCGGGCAATTGCTGAAAAAAAGTTTTTGCTTTTGCACGATTATCACAATGCTGGCACTCTTTGGTACTTTCCAGAATGGTTACCAGGCTGCTTTCCAGTTGTTGAAAAGCCGCTTCAAATTGCAGTGGGGTAGAAAAAAATTGTTTAGACAATTCGGGATACAACAGGCGCATAAGGTTCAAGGCCCAGTCCGTCATCACACTGTTGGGCGGTACATCGTCGGTTTGCTGCTGTTTGTCAAAAATCGATTGAAAAAATTGCTGGTTCATAGAAATTGCCGGTTGTAGTCGGTATAAACAATAATGCGTCAAAAAGTTTATAAAGTTGCCACTTTTTTACCGGAGTAACTGTATTGGGGCAGACAATTTGTTAAACGGCCAGCGCATGTTTTTGCCGGCACCGTTAAATGGCTCCAATTACAGGTAACATCCTGTTAACCAGCCGGTATTTATTAATGATGGTACTTTGTTTCGGTTTGGGCCCGGGGGGCCGTAAAATCATTCATTCATAAAACACGTCTTTACCAATGAAAAAAATCCTTTTTATCGCATGCCTTTTGATTGCTTCCACAGGTGTAAACTACACACAGGCGCAAATCAGTTTTTCCATTAATATCGGTGCACAGCCTTCCTGGGGTCCTACCGGGTACGACCATGTGGAATATTATTACATTCCGGACATTCAGTGTTATTATTATGTACCGGCGCACCAGTTTATTTATATGAATGGCAACCGCTGGACCTTTGCCAACGAATTACCGGCCCGGTATCGCGGGTTCGATCTGTATCATTGTCACAAAGAAGTTGTGAACGAGCCGCAGGCTTACTTGCATTATGCCGAACACAAAAGAAGCTTCGACCATTTCAGGGGCCATCCGGATAACCAGCAATTTATCCGCGATAACCGCGAGGACCGCTACCGTGACCACTGGCACGACCAGCACGAAGCCGACGAAGAATGGAGGCACCGGGGCAGGGAGCATGATAACAGGCACTAACAACCGCGTTTCCGCAATGGCGGTCCGGATTTAAAAATAAGTGAACCGTCTCAGCCGTAAAAAGCAGGGCCGGTTTTTTATTGGATACCTAGAATGGAAAAAATAAAACAGGGATGGATAAAAATACAGCAGCGGCCGGGTTACTTAAGCTAGTTATCCATACATTTGGCACTCATATAAAAATGCTTTATGCCAAATTTATTTAACCGCACAGGTCTTTTGATTATATCGCTCATGGTAACAATGATAAGTTCCGCGCAAACCCTGCAGCTGCCGGCCGGTTTTACTGCTACCATTGTTGCAGAAGGCCTTGGCGGAGCCCGGCATATTGCCATTACCAAACAGGGAAATGTGTACGTTAAGCTCTCGCGTTTAAAAGATGGTAAAGGCATTATTTACCTGAAGGATGCAAAGAGAGACGGCAAGTTTAGCCAGCAACTGGCATTTGGCGATTTCCCCGGCACGGGTATTGCCATCAAGGGTAATTATTTATACGCTTCCTCTAATGACGATGTGTACCGTTACCAGCTCGATAAAAATGGTGAAGTTATCAACCCGGATAAACCCGAAAAAATCATAGTGGGCCTGGTAAACCACAACAGGGATAATTCAAAATCAATTGTGCTGGACGATGCGGGTAATATTTATGTGAACGTGGGATCTTATGCCAATGCTTGTTTAATAGATCCAAAATCAAAGGTAGCACCCAACCCCTGTCCCATTCTTGATTCTGTTGGTGGTATCTGGCAGTTTAAAGCAGGCAAGCTGAACCAGCATTATAAAGAGGCTGTGCATTATGCCACTGGTTTTAAAAACGTGGTGGGGCTCGACTGGAATGCGCAAACCGGTTCTTTGTTTATTATGCAGCATGGCCGCGGCGATTTGCACAATCTATTTCCCGATTTGTTTACTGTGGAACAGGATAGCCACCTGCCGGCTGAAACGATGTATGAAGTGCGCAAAGGCGCTGATGGCGGCTGGCCTTATGAGTATTATGACCAGTACCAGAAGAAAAAAATATTGTCGCCCGAATATGGTGGCGATGGTAAAAAAGCAGGTACGCACAAAGCCATTGAACCGCTGGCCGCATTTCCTGCACACCTTGGTCCCAATGCATTGTTGTTTTATACGGGCAGCAAGTTTCCGGTAAAGTATAAGAATGGTGCTTTCATTGCATTTCATGGCAAATCGCCCGAGCTGAACAAAGGCTATATGATAGCTTTTCTGCCTTTTAAAAACGGCAAACCCGCTGGCAAGTATGAAATTTTTGCAGACAATTTTTTAATGGGAAACGATCAGCACAAACCTTGTGGCCTTGCTCAGGCGCCCGATGGTGCTGTTTTTGTGGCAGACGATGCAAACGGTAGTATTTACAGGATTGCCTATGGCAAATAAATTTGCAAAAAATAGCCAGACTTTCCCGAGCTTTTTATAAACAAAGCAAGCGATGCTTGTTATATCGGGCGCAGTGCAGGTTTATGTTTCTGTAAGCCTATTGCCTGGAAGAACTTTGAGCAAGAGATCTGCATTAGATAGCGTTAGTATATTCCGGAAAAAAAATACACTGCTAACACAAAATTGTGGTAACCAGTCAAAATACAACAATCCCTTTTTAGAAGCCATTTTAATAGTACAGGTATAATCCTCCAAAACCTGCAATCCCGCATTGGCACTATGCAGGGTAAAATTATTCGGGTCATTTATTGCCGAAAATTTTGAAATTCCGAAATATATACGATATTTATATAATACCTCCCAGATAAACCATCACCAGGTCCATCCTATAAACAGGCCAAAAGGTTCATTGCCCCCACTTTTAGTTTTCTGCCAAACATTAATTGAAATAATGCTTATGAGAATGTATTACACAAATGAAAGAAAAAATATTTTTCTACTGTTCCTGGCCCTCTTCCTGTTGTCAATGGCACAGGCCCAACAGCCAATGCCCTCTCCCAAAGACAAGGCGGTTACAACTTACCACTTACTCCTTCTTGCAAGAACTATAAACTATAAACTTTCTTAAAATCTTGCTGCACTTGGTACAGCGGATAGTAAATCCCAAATCGGTCGCTTCGAAATTTTATTGCGGGCAACCAAGGCAAGCCTGGTTTGATGGATTTGCAGGCATAGAGATTGGATTGCTTAATTTCGCGTATGAGCAAATCGCGGATGGCCAGTGAAAAAAGAGCGGCAATAGACAGCAACAAACCTACCCTCAAAGAAAAATTTGCCGCGCTGCGCAACCTGCCCCGGTTTTTTAAACTTGTCTGGCAAACCCACCGCGGTTATACCCTGCTCAACGCGGCCCTCCGCATCCTGCGCTCCACCCTGCCCGTTGCCATCTTGTACGTTGGCAAACTTATTATTGACGAAGTGGTGCTGCTCAGTAAAATCAACCATGCCAATCATTCATTTTTATGGAAGCTGGTAGCGGCAGAATTTGTGCTGGCCATTGTGTCCGATGCGCTGAGCCGGGCCATCTCTCTCGTAGACAGCCTGCTGGGCGACCTGTTCTCCAACTATACTTCTATCCGCATTATGCAACATGCAGCCACACTTGACCTTGACCAGTTTGAAGACTCTGCTTTTTACGACAAACTGGAAAGAGCCCGCCAACAAACCGTAGGCCGCACCATTTTATTATCGCAAGTACTGGCACAGGTGCAGGATTTAATTACCATGGCATTTCTTGCTGCAGGTCTTATGGCCTTCAATCCCTGGCTTATCCTATTGCTGCTCGTTGCCATTGTGCCTGCTTTTTTGGGCGAATCGTATTTTAATGATCGCAGCTATGCACTCACCCGCGGACAAACACCCGAGCGCCGTGAACTGGATTACATGCGCTACCTGGGTGCCAGCGATGAAACTGCCAAGGAAGTAAAACTCTTTAACCTCTCAGGATTTTTAATCAACCGTTTTAAAACACTCAGCAATAAATTTTATACTGCCAATAAAAAATTGTCTGCCAAACGGGCGGCGTGGGGCGTTGGCTTTGCTTTGCTTGGCAGCGCTGGGTATTATACCGCCTATGTGGCCATGATAGCAAAAACCGTTGAGGGCGTTCTCAGTATTGGCACGCTGGCCTTCCTGGCCGGTTCTTTCCGGCAGTTAAGGACTTTGCTGGAAGGCATCCTGTCGCGTTTCACCAGCGTATCGCAGGGGGCGATTTACCTGCGCGATTTTTTTGATTTTTTTAAAATTGAACCAAAAATAAAAATAAGCGCTAATCCGCTGCCGTTTCCAAACCCAATCCGGGAAGGTTTTGTATTCGAAAACGTGGGCTTTCGCTACCATAACAGCGAACAATGGGCCAACCGGCATCTTAGCTTCACTTTAAAAGCGGGTGAGAAACTGGCCCTGGTTGGAGAGAACGGCGCTGGCAAAACAACACTGGTAAAACTGCTGGCCCGTTTGTACGATCCTTCGGAAGGACGCATTCTGCTGGATGGAATTGATCTGCGTGAGTATGATATTAATGGACTGCGTCGCAACACAGGTATCATCTTCCAGGACTTTCTCCGTTACCAGATGAGCTTTTCACAAAACATTGCTGTGGGCAATATTGATGAGACGGACAACCGCGCTTTGATAGAGCAGGCTGCAGAGAAAAGCCTGGCCAGCCTGCTGGCAAAAAAATTACCCGATCAGTATGATCAGGCACTGGGCCGCCGTTTCAACAATGGCATAGAACTAAGCGGCGGCGAATGGCAGAAAGTTGCGCTCGCCCGCGCCTATATGAAAGAAGCGCAATTGCTGATTCTGGATGAACCCACCAGTGCACTGGATGCCCGCGCCGAGTATGAAGTCTTTCAGCGTTTTGCAGAACTCACCAAAGGAAAATCCGCCGTGCTTATTTCTCACCGCTTCTCCACGGTGCGCATGGCAGATCGCATTCTTGTATTAGACAAAGGCCAGCGCATAGAGATGGGCAGCCACGAAGAGCTGCTGCAGCAAAACGGCCGCTATGCAGAATTGTTTCAGTTACAGGCAATGGGCTACCGGTAAAAATAATTGACCGGATAAAAAATATAAATACAATTCCGCAAACATGCTTTTTAAAACCAGACACATTCAATCTTCCGGTGGCCGGTAAGATAAGTAAGAAAATAAATACAACGAATAGGGTATATTCGGGGCATATTCATGCACTACCTTTATACAGCCGGCAACCGTAAGAATTTTTTTTGTCAGCACATTTTATAAATGTGGGTATAAAGGATTTTACCATGCAGGTTTCTATATTAATACCGCAGCAAGGGGCTTTACTTAACAGCATTGAAAGACTGTTCAATATATTTAACTACGCAAATGAATTTGCAGCAACAACTAAGAAAACGCCTTTCTTCAAATTGCAACTGGTGGCCGCAGACAATCGGGTAGTATTACACGCAGGTTATACAATAGCGCCGGGCACACGCACAGATGATGCAGCAGATTCCGATCTCATTATGATACCGGCGCTTGCAGGTGATATTGAAAATGGTATTAAAGACAATAATGTATTTTATTCTTTTATAAAAGATCAATACGGAAAAGGGGCCTGCATTGCAGCACTGTGTACTGGTGCTTTTCTATTAAAGAAAATGGATTTTGCAGATGATCCTGATTGCCAGATGCGTTGGTTTGCAGATGAAACTTTCAGAAGACAATACACGCAGGTAAGCGCAGCAACAGCAAGTTTAATGAAGCGTGAAACCATCGTTTACAACAAAAAGGGTGCCTATGCTTTTATCGATGACGTGCTAAGAACGCAGGCCGGGCTACAAACAGCTGCATACAACGCTGAATATTTTGAACAGGATTTTAATACAGAATGTCAGTCGCTGATAAGTATCAGCAATAAAAAAGCCAACCCTTATTTTATTAACAGCAATACATTTTTAACGCCCAACCCACAACCTCCAGCTACAACAAAGCAATCTTTTGCTGCATTATTTAATTTGGAATACACCGGAAACAGCGATGAGCATGTACAAAAAGAAACAATAGTTAAGGCCCGCAACAAAAAAGCACTGCGGCAGCTTTTAAAAAAATAAAGCCATTTTGGATTAACAATCCGGTAACGCAGGTTCGCTGTTTTTTAATGTAGGTTTGAAGTGATATTTGCCATCGTATCTGCCGGCAAAATACCTCCAAAGGCCATTTGTAGCAAATTATTTCTCCACCTGCCTGTTTACATAACAGAAAGCTACAAATATGAAGAAGCAAAAAAAAACTAAAAAAAGCGACGAGGAAACATTGAAGCATTATATGCCCAATGAAAATTTTCCTGATCCACCCGATCAGCCCCACCTCGAAAAAATACGAAGGGAGATGCTCGCAGCCAAACCTGTAATTGTTGTACCGGATTTATCGGTAGATCATATACTGGCCAAGCGGAAAACCCCGGTGATTGCGCAGGTAAAAAAGAATAAGAAGCCATAATTATTTCGTTCACCTTTAAAATTTACAATTATGTCAGTTGCTGAAAAAATTCCAGTACAGGATGAAGAGGTGCTGAAACACATTACTGTTTATGATGGGCCACCTCCGGGATTTGATCCCAACACAGCAGAGGATCGCCTGCTGAGAAAACATGGTATACCACGCCGCCCTGATGCACTGAAAGAGCCGCACTTAAAAAAAATATGGGATGAGGCGTTCTCTTCTAAGCCAAAATTTATTAAAGCAGAAATAGAGATAGACCGTGTGATGGCCAAAAGAAAAAGACCTGTCATTACGCAAAAGGCAGATGGAAAATCATTCAGTCCCAGCGGATGGGGTGGCATTGTTACTCAGGTAAAAAATTTGGGGTTCAATCCGCCGGAACCGGTTGTATCTGTATATGGTGAATGGTTTATTCCCAATATAACGCCGGTAGCAAATGAACCCAACCAGGCCGAAACCGTTGGTTTTTGGGTGGGCATTGATGGTTTCGGAAACAACCAGGTATTACAGGCCGGTATGGCCGCTACCATTACCGGCAACAATGTACAGTATTGGGTGTGGACAGAATGGTATCCGCTATTGCCCATAAGAGTAAACAATTTTCCCATTAAGCCGGGTGATTATATTACCGTATTGGTTTGTGCCAATCAACCCAATCATGGTTTTTGTTCCATGCTTAATAAAACAACCAACCAGGCCATCAGTATCGGTATCACGCCGCCTGCCAATACAAATTCTATTGGGGCATCTGCTGAATGGATTGTGGAAGGTATCTCTCCCATACTGCCTGTTTTTTCAACTGTTGTTTTTACCAATTGCAGCGCCGGCACAAAAAATCATGCGTTTAATATGCATGGAGGCACAATCACCGAGATAAATGGTGCAGGCAATGCCAATCTTACTGCGGCGAGCATTTTATCAGATACACGGGGTATGGTAAAATGGCTGAAGGTTAGTTAAGTTATCTTCTTGAGCGTTTATGTTTCTGGAAATAGCAACAGGCGATCACGTAAGTGATTGCCTGTTTTGTTTTCGGCAATTGCGTTATTTCTCCCATCCGCAATCCCTTACATTTTTTCCTTTTCTGTTGGTCACCGCATCACCCATGTCCTCTCTTGCTTCTTCGGCCAGTTGCTGCAAAGCGGTAACAATGTCCGGGTAAACATTTTTTACATCATAACGTTCGCCGGGGTCGCGGCGCAGATCATACAAACCCAATTCATATTGCCGCCGCTCGTTGGTAGCACCCGCATGGCCATTCATACCCGGCGCAAATCCTTCGTAGGTTCTTCCAATATGTGGCAGCACCAGTTTCCAGTTGCCGCTGCGTACTGCTTCCAGCTGGTTATTGCCATAGTAATAGTAGAATGTTTTTCTGGGTTCTGCCGCGGGTTCATTCTTTAACAGCGGCATGATGTTTACGCCGTCAATTTTGTGCCCGGGAAGCTGGCCGCCGGTAATGGCCGCAATGGTGGGCAGCAGGTCGATGGTAGAAGAAAGCTTGTTGCAAACAACGCCTGCGGGTATCACGCCCGGCCAGCGCATCACACAGGGTTCTTTTTGTCCGCCTTCCCAGCTTGTGCCTTTGCCTTCGCGCAGGCCACCGGTGCTGCCGGCGTGGTTACCGAAATTTAACCAGGGGCCATTGTCGCTGGTAAATATTATGAGTGTATTCTTATCCAAACGGTATTGGGTAAGCGCTTTTGTAATTTCACCCACACTCCAGTCAATCTCTTCAATCACATCGCCATACAAACCCTGCTGGCTCTTGCCCTTAAATTTGGCAGAAGCGGCAATGGGTACATGCGGCATAGAATGCGCCAGGTACAAAAAGAAGGGCCTTGCTTTATTGCGGGCAATAAAGTCTACCGCTTTCTCTGTGTACAGTGTGGTTAGCGTTGCCTGGTCTTCAAGCGTAGCAATGGTCTTTATTTTTTCATTGCCCTGTATCAGTGGCAGTGGTGGATTCTTAATTCTCCGGTCGGTAGTGTCTGTGATTGGTTTGCCGTCATAATCCACCGGCCACATGTCATTGCTGTAAGGCAGTCCCAGGTATTCATCAAACCCATGCTGCAGGGGCAAAAATTGTTTTTGCCAGCCCAAATGCCATTTGCCAAATGCGGCCGTGGTATATTTTTTTTCTTTGAGCATTTCTGCAATGGTCATCTCCTGGTTGCTTAAACCATTTTTAGCCGATGGGCTCAGTGCATTAAAAATGCTGATGCGGTTTGAATAACAACCTGTCAGCAATGCCGCCCGCGATGCAGAACAAACCGCTTCCGCCGCATAAAACTGCGTAAACATCATCCCTTCATTTGCCAGCTTGTCAATATTGGGTGTGGTAAATTGGGTGGCGCCATATTTACCAATATCGCCATAGCCCAGGTCGTCACAAAAAATAATAATCACATTGGGTGGCGTTGTGGCCGGGGTATTGCTTGCGGCGGGCTTACTGCCCTGCAGCAAAAAAGCCGCTGCCAATACAAATGCAATTGCTGCCAGAGGGGGAACTTGCTTTTTCATACTTGCTGGTTGAGACACTAATATACGATGAATGCAATAGCCGGATTACAATAATCCTGCTGATACGCATCCGGATTTTCAGTGAACCGGCAAGATTGTTTTGCCGGCCTCCCCCCCAACAAGCTGCTTCCATTACCGCTTCGTGGTATCCTGTACTTCTATGAATGTTTGTAACTTTACCAACCCCTTTCTCTGCATAGGCCCCAAGCGGGTTTTATGCCAGCACTCCTGCATTGCAGCCTGCAACCGTCTGCGGCACGCAAACATTGTCAATCACAAACCAAACACATTTGTATGGCAGATATTTTTATCAGTTACTCCAGCCAGGACAAAACCATTGTAAAGCAAGTGGTGGGTTTGCTGGAAAACAAAGGCTGGTCTGTTTGGTGGGACAGGGAGATACCCATTGGGCAGAAATACGATACGGTAATTGAGACCGAATTGCAAAACGCAGGCTGCGTGGTGGTTATCTGGACACAAAGATCGGTACAATCTGAATGGGTAAAGAATGAAGCACTGGAAGCCGCCGGCAAAAATAAACTGGTGCCGGTAATGCTGGAAACTGTCAGCCTGCCGCTGGCATTTAAAAGAATAGAATCGGCCATGCTCATTGACTGGAACGGCATTGACCCGCATCCCGAACTGGACAACATGTATTTATCAATAAGCCATATTCTGCACCCGGAAGCGCAAACAGAAAAAGGCAACGAAAATGATTCAGCCGATAAACTACCTGTAAGGCCTGACCGAAAATTAATAAACCGTTACAGCGCAGTGCTGGTGCTGGCGCTAACAATGGCGGCATTGCTGGTTTACTATTACATAAACTATATAAAAGACCAGGCGGGTGCCGGTGCCCGGCAGGGAGCGTTTTACGGGGTGCTGGTTCTCTTTGGTATTGCTGTAAGTGCAGTGGTTTTTGCGGCACTGAAAATTTATACACTCTTAAAAACAAACCGGCCGGATCTTACTTATGCCAAAGCCGCCGCCCCGGTGCTGGGCCTTGCCTTTATTGTTGCGGGTGCCGTATTGCTTCCGGCTAAACCGGCAGACCGCACCGTTACCATCCGGGTGTTCGATTGGAAGAAAAACCCCGTTGCCGGCGGCGATGTGAAAATTTACCTGGAAGAATACATCCGAACACAGTCAATAGACAATATGGGGCAAGCGCTGTTTACCGGTATACCAGCAACTACGACCAAGAGAAAAATAAAGATCGAAGTGTCCAGTCCAGGCTATGCTACCCGAAGTTTTGATACACTGCTTACCAGCAACAATCCACTTGAGTTGGTGTTGCCGCTCAAAACGGTTGTCATGATCTCCGGCAAAGTAAAAACAGCGGCTGAAATGCCCATCAGGGGGGTAGAGATAAATGTTGATGGCACCCGCTATTATGCGGTTTCCATTACTGATGGTACGTATAACCTGCGCCTGCAGGAATATACGCTGGGCGATGAAATCACCCTCACCACTTCGCACAAAGATTTTGAGGACAAAACCATTTCATTAAAAATCAGTTCGCCCGATATTACCAATGAAGACATTTTTCTGAATCCTGTGAAGCACTGAGTACGCTGTTCACTATTAAACCTCATTACCATGAAAAAATTTTTTACCACAGGCCTGGTGTTTTTTTTACTGTATAACGCCAATGGGCAGTCGCTCATTATGAAGGGTAAAATAAAATGTGTACAAAACAGCAATTCCACAAAAGGTGCGGAGAATATCGTGGTGGTACCGGCATTCCTGCCTTCAAAAGCTACGGCCACGCTCACCCGGCCATCGGGTTATTTTGAATTTAATACCGGTGTGCCCATCGCAAAATTGCAGGACAAGATTGTTTCGGTTTATGTCATTTCCCGCTGCGCCTCCTGCAAAGAACTGGTGAAACGTGTTTTTATTTCGGAAGACCAGGACCGGCAAAACAAAGACGATGTTAAACATTATGTTACCATTAAAGACTGGTTGCTGAATGCCAATTGCCAGAAGGCAGAACTGGTGCCACTGGCCGTGGACAGCATTTTGAATTTGGTGGTGAAACAACCGGCAGAAGACCTGGACAAGGTTTCATCTGCCACAGCTGTTACCGGCACCCCAGCATTCCTGAATTTTTTAACCAATCTTACATCGGTAGCCGGTGTTAGCGGTTTTCCAACGGGCGATATTACTGCGCAATCGCTGCTGACCGGGAAAATAAAATACGGCAATTATTTACTGGCTTCGCCTTTGCTGCATTCCGGCAATACCGGTTTTAATTTTGCGCCATCCAGGGATATGTCGGAAGCCATGTTCTGGAATCCTTCGGCCATAGCTGCGGCAAGAAAGCCTTACAATATCAGCCTGCTTACCAACCTGAAGAACAATGGCAAACTGGGCGGCTTTCTCCGGCTCAATGAAAAGTTTTCATTGAGCGGCGGTTTTATTTATACCATGCAGGATGAATTCAGGAAATCACTGTATCGCTACGACCTTGATGGTGCTGCAAGAAATATTGATACAACTATCATGAAACTGAAAGAGTATGCTGCATTTGTAAGCCCGGTGTATAAGCTGAATGACAAATTTAGTATAGCACTTACGATTAAATCAATTTGGCAGGATTTTAATGTGCCTGGCAAAGCAAGTATCAGTGCCGAAAACAATGTGGCCATCGTAACGTTTAAGGATGGCAATGCCCGCAAACAGCATTTTGATATTGATCTTGCTGCATCGTATAAAATCAACGGGTCGTGGCAGGCGGGCATTAATCTGATGAACCTGGCTGGTACAAAATTGTACAAGGATGCATTTGTGGCCGGACAAACAAATACCGTTGTGCAGCAACAACGTTCACTGGGCCTGGGCCTTGTGTACAAATGGCAACGGTTGAATGTGGGAGCAGACCTATTGCTGACGGAAGATGGATTTTATGATGCAGCATTTGGCGTAAACTATGTACCGTTCAACAATGCATTGCTGTCGGCTGGTTTTACTGTGAAGCAGCTGGGTTATACAGCAGCCTTCCGGATTAAACATTTCAGGATTGCTTATATAAATGACAATAGCTTTTTGATCAACGAAAAAAGAAAAGGTAAATCCGGCATACTGAATGGCAAAATTTTCGGTGGTTTTGTTATTGATTTCAACTAATCTTTTTATGCCACTGCTTCCTGGGTTCTTTATAACAGCAGGGTTAAGGTCAATATTTTTTCATAATCTTTACCAGTTTGCCAGCTATGATTTCATATCCTTTATCAGAAGGATGCAAACCATCGTACGTAATATCAATGGCTTCCGGAGGATAAGGGTATTCATCGGTTTCCGGGTTAAACGGCACACCAATAAAATCGGGATAAGCATAATTTCTGTAAGCCCCCGGTTTCTCCGGCACTTTAAGGTGCTTGAACTTTACCAGGTGCTTTAAGTCCATTTCTTTTTCGTGGTAGAGATCCAAGGCGTCAAAATGTTCGTAAGCTGCAATGTCTTTAATGGCATTGGCAAATTGCTCCAGCGTTTGCCCGTTTTTTTCTTTGTACGATCCCCAGGCATTGTTTTTATAATTGTTGATGTAAACAAAATCTACTCTTTGCAGGGGAGTAATCAGGATGATCTTTGCAGCTTTGTTTAGGCTGCGCAATTTGTTGATGATGATCCGAAATGAACCATACACCGTGTTGTTGCCCGTATTGTCTTTGTAATCTGTGAGTGTACCTACGGGCCTTCCCTGCCACCAGTCGTTGGTGCCCAAAAAAATAGAATACACATCTGCTTTTGTGATGCCCAGGTTTTCTATTTCTTTTGCTATACCGCCGGATGTCCATCCATTGTGTCCCTGGTTTACATAACTGATACCAGGCAGTTTTTCAACTACTCTTGTCATGTACCCACTGGTTACCCGGTTGCCCGTCTCGTCTTTGTGCTCATTTAAATAAGTAATGGAATCGCCAATGGCTACCCACACAAGGGGTTTGGCCCTAAAACTAAAAAAAACAACCAGTATTGGAATGGCAAAAAGCAGGACAAGCTTTTTCATACGACAATATTTATTTTTTGTATTTTATAGTTTGCTGCATGCAGCCGGTATTATTGGTATGAAGTTACTGTTTTCCCGCTACCGGTTGCTGCCGTTGCACAGGCCGGGCAAATAAAAGGTTTTGCCGGATTCCCCTCGCCGGTTTATATTTAGTAAAACTTGCAGTATGAAAAATAGTTTGCTTTTTGTAATGGGCCTGATAAGCTGTATTGCAGCCATGGCGCAGGGCAGCAAAGTGTATGACGATCTTTCGCTTAAAAGTAAAATACTGGCTATGGACCGGAAGTATGCCATCTATCTTCCACCCGGCTACGAGACATCGCAACGCAGTTACCCGGTATTGTATTTATTGCATGGTGGTGGAGATGACCAGACCGGTTGGGTGCAGTTTGGAGAAGTGCAATACATTACCGATAAAGCCATTGCCGATGGCAGCGCCACGCCCATGATCATCGTAATGCCCGATGCAAATACGGGTAAACGCGGCTATTCAAACAATGCCACGGGTACCTGGCGGTACGAAGATTTTTTCTTCCAGGAATTTTTGCCCTATATTGAAAAGACCTACCGCATTAAAGCAGACAAGCATTACCGCGCTGTTTCCGGTTTGTCCATGGGCGGCGACGGAAGTTTCACCTATGCGCTTCACCATCCAGAACTGTTTTCATCTGCCTGTCCGCTCAGCGCCGGTACCGGGCCGCTTTCCCTGGAAGACGCCAAAACAAGACTCAGCAAAGAAACACCGGGCATTTCAGAACAGGATATAACGGCCTTCTACAACCGCCAAAGTGTGCTGAACCTGGTAAACAATATGCCGGATACATTGAAGAAAGCAGTGCGCTGGTACATTGATTGCGGCGATGATGATTTTTTATACGAGGGCAATTCGCTGGTGCACATTGCCATGCGCAAAAAAGAAATCCCGCACGAATTCCGTACAAGAGACGGGGCCCACAACTGGACATACTGGCGGGCGGCTTTGCCTGTGGTACTGGAATTTGTGTCGCAGGCATTTCACCAGTATTAAATTTATACTCCGGATGGTTTGTTTGTAAGGCAGAAATGATTGTGCAGTATAAACTGCCTGGTTTGGGAACCAGCAACTACAAACTAAAATCTTTCCTTAAAAACTGCCCATCTGCCGTAATTAATTCCGAATTTTACAAAAAATTGGATGGCATGCAAACAGCGGAGCTAAGGGCAAATAAAGTACTGCAATTACTGGATGCGTTTAAAAAGATTTCAGGGGAACAATATGTGCTGGTAGACAGTGAGTCACTGCAAAACTATGGACACGATGAAACCGAGAACCTGCTCTTTCTGCCCGATGTGGTGATAAGGCCACGTACCGCAGAAGAAGTAAGTGCCATCATGAAAATATGCAACCAGCACCGCATCCCGGTTACACCACGTGGCGCCGGTACTGGTTTAAGTGGTGGCGCATTGCCACACCTGGGTGGTGTTTTATTAAGTACAGACCGGATGAATACCATCCTGCAGATTGATGAACGAAATTTACAGGTGACCACCGAACCGGGTGTTATTACAGAAATATTGATGGATGCGGTAAAAGAAAAAGGATTGTTTTATCCGCCCGATCCCAGCAGCCGGGGCTCTTGTTTTATTGGTGGCAATATTGCAGAAAACAGCGGCGGCCCCAAAGCCGTAAAGTATGGGGTAGTACGCGACTATGTATTAAACCTGGAACTGGTTTTGCCTACCGGCGAAATTATCTGGACCGGTGCCAATGTGTTAAAGAATTCTACTGGTTACAACCTTACACAGCTGGTGGTAGGCAGCGAAGGCACACTGGGCGTGGTTACCAAAATTGTGTTGAAGTTAATTCCGCTACCAAAATATGATCTGCTGATGCTGGCGCCATTTAAATCGCTGGAGAAAGCGGGGGAGGCGGTGAGTGCTATTTTCAGGGCAGGGTTTACACCCAGTGCGCTGGAACTGGTAGAGATTGACGCATTACAAATTGTAAGTAAAATGGTGGGCAGTACCGCTGTGCCACTCACAGAAGATACAGCAGCACAACTGATCATAGAAGTGGATGGCAATAATATGGATGTGCTGATGGGCGATATGGAAGCCATTGGCAACCTGCTGACGGAATACGAAGCGGGCGAATTGTTTTTTGCAGACGATGCACAACAAAAAGCCGAATTGTGGAAACTGCGCAGGCGCGTGGCAGAAGCCGTAAAACTGGTGGGCTATACCATTGAAGAAGATACCGTGGTGCCCCGCGCAGAATTACCCGCATTGATACGTGGGGTAAAAGATCTGGGCAGGCAATACGATTTTCATGCAGTCTGCTATGGCCATGCCGGCGATGGCAACCTGCACATCCGCATCAAAAAAAATGGCACCACCAATAGCCAGGATGATCCGGCCATGATGGAAAGCCTGCGTGCCTTGTTTGTACTGGTAAAAAAATTGGGCGGCACCATCAGCGGCGAACACGGCATCGGTTTAATCCAGAAATCCTATATGGACATTGTGTTTGATGAGAAGCAGCTGGAGCTGATGCGGGGGATTAAAAGCGTATTCGACCCTAATAATATACTAAACGCCGGTAAAATATTTCCTTAACAAGGCATTAATACATGTGTAAGGAACTATTGCGTTCTTTTGGTGTAAAATAGTCCGGATACAGATAAGCGCAAATCCGTGCTTAATGGAGGCATTAAACTAGTTGGTATTCATTCTGTCGGAATTATAAAATTATAGTATGGTAAAAAAAATATGGATTGCAGGATTGTTGCTGGCCACCTGTTTCAACGCATCGGCGCAGCATTATTACCGCGAAGGAGAGCGGAACCGCCCGGATACATATGAAGATGATCAAACTTATGGAGATGGATTTAAACGCGAACACTTGTTTATTGGTGGCAACCTGGGCCTTGGCTATGACAGCTACAGTTTCAACGCGGGTATCTCGCCGGAGCTGGGTTATTCAATTTCAAAATGGCTGGATGTGGGTGCGCTGGTAAACCTCAATTATACTTCGGTGAGGGCCGATCCATATTACAACTACAATATCCGCCAGCGCAGTTTCAACTATGGCGTTGGCGCATTTGCCCGCGTGTATCCTTTGCCTTTTCTTTTTCTGCAAGCAGGCCCGGAATATAACTGGATACACTATACGCTGACTGATTTTAATACGTCTCCGCACAATTCGGAGTCGTTTAATACCAATGCCGCCAGTATGCTGGTGGGCATCGGTTATGGCCAGCGAATTGTGGGCAGAAGCTCCATGCACATTGCATTGATGATAGATCTGCTAAACAGTTCACAATCGCCCTATCGCGATGGCAATGGTGCTTTAATACCGGTATTGAAAGCTGGGTTTGATATTTATTTTCATCCCAAAAAACATTGATGGATGAACAGGTAATACTGTGGTGAAGTATAGCATTAAAAACCCCGGGCAGCCGGGGTTTTATTTTTATCCTATCTTATTAAAAACTTCCAGAGGCGTATTGCAGAACACAATCCTTTCTTCCAGGGGCTCGTACAGAAAATCGTCTTTTTCCAAAGCCCGCAGGTGGTTGATGAGGTGGCTGTAAAAGCCGGCAGAATTCAGGAAGTATATTTTTTTGTTGTGTATTTTCAACTGGTTCCAGGTCAGCATTTCAAATAATTCATCCAGCGTACCAAAGCCGCCCGGCAAAATAACGGCGGCATCGCTCATGTCGTACATCATTTTTTTCCGGCTGTGCATGTCTGGTACCACGGCCAGTTCTGTAAGCCCCAGGTGCTGGTGTTCCCACTCGGTCAGCACTTTTGGAATAACGCCCATTACATTGCCGCCATTGGCCAGCACAGCATCGGCTACGGCGCCCATCAATCCTTTTTTGCCGCCCCCGTATACCAGTTTTAATTTCAACATGGCAAGGTACTTACCCAATTCCGCAGCATGTTCTGCATACAATGGATTGTTGCCGTTTTTGGAACCGCAGAATACAGCTACCGCTTCAATGGTCATGAGATGAATGTTTTATGGTGACAAGGTATTTAAAACCAGGGCACAACTTAACAAAGAGTTTTATACCTTCAAAGATATTTTATATTGTAGCCGAAACGTAATAATTTATTCAAACCCAATTATGTCGCCGCTTTTACTGTTCTCCTTTATCATCGTATATTTTATTATTCTGCTGGTGGTAGCCTGGTATACTTCACGCAATTCAAACAACGATTCTTTTTTTATCGGCAATAAGAACTCCAACTGGATGCTGGTTGCCTTTGGTATGATTGGTACTTCGCTGAGCGGGGTTACGTTTGTAAGCGTGCCGGGTGCAGTAGCCAATGAATCGTTTGCCTATTTCCAGATTACGGTTGGCTACCTGATCGGCTACCTGGTGATTGCCTTTGTGCTGTTGCCGCTTTACTACCGTATGAACCTCACGTCCATCTACAATTACCTGGGCAACCGGCTTGGCTTTACCGCCTATAAAACCGGGGCCTCTTTTTTTATCTTGTCGCGCACCCTGGGCGCCACCGCAAGGCTTTACCTGGTTGTAAATATTTTGCAGGAAGCCATCCTTAAAAGTTTTGGCGTGCCTTTTTGGGTAACCACCCTGGTAATACTGATAATGATATTGTTTTACACCTATGAAGGCGGCGTAAAAACCATTGTGTATACAGATACCCTGCAAACTACCTGTATGCTGGCCGGCCTTGTTATTTGTGTTATCTATATTCTCAATCACCTGCACATTGGCATTGGAGACAGTCTGGCCGCCATGCACGAAAAAGGATATTCGAAAATATTTGTTACCAACCCCGACAGTAAATTGTTTTTTGTAAAACAAATACTGGCCGGCGCTTTCATTACCATTACCATGACGGGTATGGACCAGGAAATGATGCAGAAAAACATTTCTGTAAAGCGCCTGCAGGACTCACAGAAAAATGTGGTTACGCTTGGCGTAATATTACTGCTGGTTATTGTGCTCTTTCTTTTCCTGGGTGGTTTGCTGTATTTGTATGGCGAATCAGTGGGCGGCCATTTTGCAACATCTGTAACCGGTGCAAAAACATTTATGATTGGCGATCACAATGCCATTGGCGATAAACTCTTTCCCTTTATCGCTTTGAACCATATGCCGCCACTGGTTTCGGTGATTTTTATTGTGGCACTTATTTCGGCTTTGTTTCCCAGTGCCGATGGCGCCATCACCGCCATCACGTCTTCATTTTGTATTGATATACTGGGTATGCAGCGCAATGCCGAAATGGTGGATGCTGCCAAAAAGAAAACAAGGCAAAGGGTGCATTTAACGGTGGCGGCGATATTCCTGGTGTTTGTATTGATTTATAAATGGATCAACAACCCCAGTATGATAGGCGTAATACTGGTAGTAGCTGCTTATACCTATGGCCCCTTGCTGGGCTTGTTTTCGTTTGGCATCCTTACCAAAAGAAAAGTACAGGATAAGCTGGTGCCGGTGGTTTGTGTGTTGGCGCCCATCCTTTGTTTTATATTGGATAAGTACCAGCAGCGCTTCCTGGGCGATTTTAAAATTGGCCTAGAACTGCTGATCATAAATGGCTTTCTTACCTTCCTGGGACTGTTAATTATCTCAAAAAAAGCCCCGCAAGCATAAACTAAAAATCTTAATCAGGCGTTTTATACATGAGTGCCATCGCATTTCGCAACAAACGAAAACGGTGGCATTTATTGTCTGTATAAACGAATTGAAAATAGCTGTGCAGATAAGAATCACCAACTAAGTAAAATGGTTTATAAAGTACCCTGTAAACCCCTAAACGATTGAAGTATGCACGATACGATTAAGATGACCAAACAACGCAGGTGGAGCGAATCAAAAGCACAAAGCAGCTGGCAGATCTTTAAAATTATGGCCGAATTTGTAGATGGTTTTGAAGCACTGGCCAAACTTGGGCCCTGCATTTCAATATTTGGCAGTGCCCGCACAAAGGAAGAAAGCCCTTACTATGAACTGGCAGCAGAAATCGGGAAGCGATTGTCGGAAGAAGGATTTGGTATCATATCCGGTGGCGGACCCGGCATCATGGAAGCGGCCAATAAAGGAGCGCAACTGGGTGGCGGCAAATCCGTTGGTTTAAACATTGAACTTCCATTTGAACAGGAGTCCAATCACTTTATAGACAGGGATGCCAACCTGAACTTTGATAATTTTTTTGTACGCAAAACCCTTTTTACAAAATACTCTCAGGGCTTTGTGATGATGCCCGGCGGATTTGGTACCATGGATGAATTCTTTGAAGTAGCCACGCTGATACAAACCAAAAAGATGATGCAGGTGCCTTTAATCCTGGTAGGAAAAAGTTATTGGGGTGGCCTCATGAACTGGATGGAAATGGTGATGATGAAAGAGAAAAACATCAATGTAGCCGATTTGGAATTACTGAAAATGGTAGATACCGCAGAAGAAGTAGTAGAGCACGTGCTGCATTTTTATACAAAACATGCTTTGCAGCCAAACTTCTAAGCCAGGGTATAAGGTTTCAAATACAATGTTTAAAGTGTAAGAAAGGCAATTACCCAATACCTTACAGCATTATCCTTTTAGTTTCTGCTGCTTATCTTTGCAAAAAAATAATTGCATGGACATCATCCTTCCGCTTGCACAGGCTTATGCAGAAAAATATACTTCGCCGGAAGAGGGACTTTTGCAGCAGATCAATCTAACTACGCAGTTACATCCGCAGGCGCACATGCTCAGTGGTCATATCCAGGGCAAATTGCTCGAAATATTAAGCATATTGCTAAAACCCAACCGCATTCTTGAAATAGGCACATTTACCGGGTACAGCGCATTGTGCCTTGCCAAAGGGCTTGTAACCGGTGGACAATTGCATACCATTGAGTTAAGAGAACAGGACGCGGCCGTGGCACAGCAAAATTTTAACTTGTCGGATGCAAAGGATAAAATATTTTTGCACACCGGAAATGCCCTGGAGATAATACCTGCCCTGCAAGAAAACTGGGACCTGGTTTTTATTGATGCAGACAAAGTGGGCTATACTGATTATTACAAACTGGTATTGCCAAAGATGAAAAAGGGCGGGGTGATACTGGCCGACAATGTATTTTTTCATGGCGAGGTACTGGAGCAGGTATTAAAAGGTAAAAACGCAAAAGCCATACAGGCATTTAACGAATACATTCAGCAGGATGACAGCGTGGAAAAGGTGATGCTAACCGTACGCGACGGATTGATGCTGATGATTAAAAAATAACTATGCGGGCAACCATTTTTTTTATGTTTTTGCTAATCGCTTCCGGGGCAAGGGCCCAGAAGGTGGATGATATTGTAACCTATATCAACACCTATCGCACAATTGCCATGGCAGAAATGCAAAGAACGGGTGTACCGGCGGCTATTAAACTGGCACAGGGCATTCATGAAACCCAGGCCGGCACCAGCGAGCTGGTAAGAAAATCGAACAACCATTTTGGCATTAAATGCAAAAACACCTGGACGGGCGATAAAGTATACCACGATGATGATACACGTGGCGAATGCTTCCGCAGCTATTCAGAACCCGAACAGTCTTACCGCGATCATTCTGACTTTTTAAAAGGAAGTCCCCGCTATGCATTCCTTTTTCAGCTTGACCCCACCGATTATACAGCCTGGGCCAACGGTTTAAGAAAAGCTGGCTACGCTACCAATTACCGGTATGCGCAAATACTGGTAAAGCTGATAGAAGATTATAACCTGGAGCAATATACGCTGATAGCCATGGGCAAACTGCCCCCTGTAAACGATGCATTGGTTTCAAACAATACAAGCACGGGCAGCAATACTTCTTCAGTAGTGATACAGGCCCTTAACCCAACTGTACCAGGCCCCGGTTCACCGGCGGATGCAGCCAATGAAACAACAGCGCCACCCGCCGTTTCCTATCCTTCCGGAACTTTTAATATCAACGGAACAAAAGTGGTGTTTGTAAAACAAGGCACAGCGCTGCTCACCGTGGCGGAAGAGTATCATATTTCTTTTGCACGCCTGTTGGATTTTAATGATCTGAATGACGGTGATGTAGTAAAATCGGACCAGTTGTTTTTCCTGCAACGCAAACGCAAGGCAGGCGCTACCGCATTCCACACCGTTTTGCCAGGAGAAACGTTGTACGATATAGCACAGGCAGAAGGCATTCGTTTAGAGAGCCTGCTGGCCAATAACCTGCTTACTGAAAAAATGCAACCGGCACCCGGCGAAAAATTATACCTGCAGGATGCCGCGCCCGCACGCCCGATGCTGGCCGCTGAGAAAAAAGCAATTTTGAAAGAAGCCGTACTGCAAACAGCCGCTAAACCAGCTGCAGACAGTACCCATATTGTACAAACAAAGGAAACCCTGTACAGCATTTCAAAAAAATATGGCGTAAGCCTGGAACAGTTAAAAAGCTGGAATAAACTGGACAGTGCAGCTGTTAAGATAGGGCAGCAACTGCTGATTCGTACCCAATAAAAAATACCCAGGAGGCTGCTGTGCCGCGCCAAAGCCTGGTTAATTTGATTTTTTGCCGGCAAAAGATGATAAACAAAATGGTAATTTTAGGAAAGCTTTGCAATAGCTGCACCTTAACCCACAAAACCAACTACTGCTGATGTCTCATATACGCGTACACGACAAAGAATTTGAACCTTATTTATCGGCTGCTGCTATTGCAGCTAAGATCGATACCATGGCCCAGGCCATTAACAAAGACTATGCGGGCAAAAAACCTCTTTTCATCGCTATCTTAAACGGGTCGTTTATTTTTGCATCGGATCTTTTCAAGAGCATATCCATTGAAGCAGAAATTTGTTTCATTAAACTGGCTTCTTACAAAGGCACCAAATCCAGCGGACAAGTATTAACGGCCATCGGGCTGGATACGGATATCATAGACCGGCATGTTATTATTCTGGAAGACATTGTAGACACCGGCAAAACATTAAGCGAATTCCTGCCTCAATTGCAACACCAGCAACCCGCATCCCTGGCCATTGCCACACTTTTGCACAAGCCGGAAGCAACCGTGTATGCCATTCAAATTGATTACCTGGGCTTTTCCATACCCAATAAATTTGTGCTGGGCTACGGCCTCGACTACGATGGTTTAGGTAGAAATATTAAAGAAATATACCAACTGGTAGGATAATGCGTTTTATAAACCGTTGAACACATGCAGTTAATGCCAATGGCTTAACTGGTTAAAGGTTGATTACCAGTTGTTATCAATTGTAACTGTGTCAAATATCCGGTTGAAAACGATAACCACCATATTGCTAAGCCTGCTCATCAACCTTTCATTGTCTGCACAGTATTATTTACGTGGCGAAGTGAGGGATGAAAGTAGTACGCCCCTGCCCAATACAAAAATTTTACTCCATTCTACTGGCTATGTCTATTACTCTGGCAATTCCGGGGGCTTCGGCATTTTGTCTACCCAAAAAGACGATTCTGTAACGGTTTCCTACGAGGGCTACCAGGAACTGCGTCTTAAATTGTCGGCTGTTAATTATGCCAATATTACCATGAAACTGCAAAGGGTGGTGGGCAATATGCACAAAAACCGGCTGGTGTCCATTACCAAAGACATGCACTGGGATGAAAAACACAATTGGTCGGTAGGTGGCGAAACCTATAGTAACCTGCTGGAAAATGAATTTATTCCCGCCAAAAAATATCCCGAAACGGGTTTTGCCATCAATACAGACAAAGCGGCTTACAGCAATATGCGCCGGTTCATCAATATGGGCAGTACGGTGCCACCGGATGCGGTGCGCATTGAGGAGATGCTGAATTATTTCAACTTCGGTTATACAGCGCCACTCAAAGACAGTGTATTTAAGTTTGATGCCCATATTACCGGCTGCCCGTGGAATGCCGACAATGAATTGTTTTACCTGAAAGTTTGTGCCCGCAAAGTAAACCTGGATACCGTGCCTGCCAGTAACCTGGTCTTTCTCATTGATATTTCCGGATCGATGGACATGCCCAACCGGCTGCCTTTACTGAAATCGGCTTTTAAGCTAATGATAAACAACCTGCGGCAAAAAGACACCGTGTCTATTGTTGTATACGGAAGCACGGTTGGCGTATGGTTGCAGCCCACTTGTGGAACAGAGAAAGAAAAAATCACCAAAGCTGTAGAAGATTTGTATCCTGCCGGTTCCACACCCGGAGCCTCCGGTATACAGGCCGCTTACGCATTGGCGAAAAGCCAGTTCATAAAAGGTGGTAACAACCGGGTGATACTGGCAACCGATGGCGATTTTAATGTGGGCCAGGCCAACGATGATGAACTGGAAAACATGATAACGCTGCACCGGCAATCGGGAATCTACCTCACCTGCCTGGGTGTGGGCATGGGCAATTACAAAGACTCAAAGCTGGAGATACTGGCCAAAAAAGGCAATGGCAATTTCGCTTATCTTGACAATGAAAAGGAAGCAGAAAAAGTATTGGTAAAAGAATTGACGCAAACCCTTTTTACGGTTGCCGATGATGCCTATCTCAGCGTGAAATTTAATCCGGAGCTGGTAAAAGATTACCGCCTGATTGGGTTCGACAATAAATTAAAGGCCGTGGCAGATTCCCTGAGCGAGCTGGAAGGCGGCGAAATAGGTTCTGGTCATACATTGATGGCGATATTTGAAATAACGCCCACCTATTCCAATATGGCCACGGCCGATAATTCGGGCAGGGATGCATTTGCAAAAGCGGTTATTAATTACCGTTGCCCCAAAGACTCTACCAAACGGGTTTCAAGTTTTACTGCGCCATTTATTTACACCGATTTCAATGAAATGCCAGCCTGTCATCGTTTTGCGGCATCTGTAGTTGAATTTGCACAGCTGCTGAAAAACTCAAACTATGTAAAGAGTATAACTTGGAACGATGCGATTATACTGGCCAATGAATCTTACAACCATGAAGACGCGGTGCAGACCGAGTTTATTACGCTGGTTGAAAAAGCAAAAAAGATTTATGGAAAGGGTAGAAAAAGAAAAACCTAGGCTTCCGTTGAAATGGGCTTATTTGAAAGCTGATTTTTTATTGCGCCTTGACTCACGCCTGTCGATTTACGACTCACAAAGTAAGTCCCAATCTCCTGGAAATATTTGAACTGAATTCTTCTTTGGGATCATATTTTCTTTTGATGGCCATCCACTGCTGGTATTGCGGGTACATTTGTTTAAACATGTTTTCATTCAGCAACGCATCTTTGCCCAGGTACAACCTGCCACCGGCTGCCAGCACTTTGGCATCCAGTTTTGGTGTAAAGGCGAGCAATTGTTTGGATACCGGAAAATCGATGGCCAGTGTATAGCCTTTAAATGGAAAGGAGAGGATGCCCTGCCCTTCGCCCATTCTTTTAAACACATTTAAAAATGGCGTACAGCCGCTGCCGGCAATCATTTCAAGAATCTCTTTCAGATTTTGTTTGCCGTTTTCTTCGGGTATTACAAACTGGTATTGTATAAAGCCACGTTTGCCATAGCCTTTGTTCCAGTTGTTGATGGCATCCAGCGGAAAGAAAAATTTTTCATAATGCACAAATGCCCTGGGGGAGTTCTGTACAAATGCAATCACCTTGTTCAGGATTCTTACCGTGAGGCCATTTAGCACAAAAGAAGGAAAAAAGAAAGGTACGGCCAGTTTACTGCTGGCGTGCAGCTTTAGTGGATCGCTTTTTAATTTCACGGGCAGGTCGGCCAGCTTTGCAGCATTGCCCAGGGTAAGTACACCGCTGCCCAGTTTGCGTCCTTTGGCCAATGCATCAATCCAGGCTACGGAATAATTGTATTCATGATCGTATTGTTCCAGTGCTTCCAGCATATGGTCAAGATCCCTGATAACAACCGATTTCTGTTTGAAATAAGTGGTCTCAATTTTTCTTAGTCTGATGGTAGTCGTTAGTATTACCCCTAAAAGCCCAAGGCCGCCAAAATTGGCCCAAAACAAGTCTTCGTTTTCGGTACGCGAGGCGGTAAGCACGGAACCGTCTGCAACCAGTATGGTAAACGATACAACGCAGTTTACAAAAGAACCATCAATGTGGTGGGCTTTGCCATGTATATCGTTGGCAATGGCCCCGCCGATGGTTACAAATTTTGTTCCGGGGCAAATCATGGGCAGCCATCCTTTGGGGCCAAATGTGGTGATGATTTCTTCGAGGCTGGTGCCGGCCTGGCACCGGAGGATGCCTTCTTTTTCATCGAAAGAAATAAAGTAATTGAGTTTGGTGCAAACCGCTACATATTTGTTTTCATTGATGGCCTGGTCGCCATAGCTTCTGCCCAGTCCGCGTGCAATCAGTTTCTCTTCACGCATTGCTTTTAGGCAGTCTTCCTGGTTGCGTGGCAACAGGGTATAAGATTCCGTTACGGGGTAATTGCCCCATCCGCCCAATTGTTCTTTTTTCCCCATTAACATGTAATTGTGTTTTATAGAATCTTTCCAATATAATACATAACAGCCAAAGTCCAAAGCTATGGCACCCGGGGGAAGCAATCGCTGATAAAAATCAGTTCACAAAAAAAACCTGCCGTCAGCTTTTGCAGCGTATCGCAGGTTTTTCATGGTATGGCAATGTTAAAAACATTGCCGGTAATATATTAAAAACGAACAGGTGCTTACGTAAACATTTCCCGCATTTTGTCAAAAAAGCTCTTGTCGCTTTTATCGGGCCTGGGCTGAAAGTTCTGCGAACTGCTCATTTTTTCCAGCATGTTTTTTTCTTCAGTGCTTACGTGCTGGGGTGTCCATACGTTTACATGTATCAGCTGGTCGCCTTTTGCATAACCATTTACTTCCGGAAAGCCTTTGCCTTTTAAGCGGAATATTTTGCCGCTCTGTGTGCCGGCAGGTATTTTTATTTTTGCTTTGCCGTCGATGGTGGGTACTTCCAGCTGGGTGCCAAACACGGCATCCGGAATAGAAATGTGGAGATCGTAAGCCACATTTAAACCATCGCGGTGTAAATCTTTGTGCGCTTCTTCTTCAATTAATACAATCAGGTCGCCAGCCATGCCGCCCCGTTCACCCGCATTGCCTCTTCCGCCCACGCTTAGCTGCATGCCTTCCTGTACCCCCGCCGGAATGTCCAGTGTTACGGTTTCTTCGCCGTATACCCTTCCTTCGCCTTTGCAGCTGCCGCATTTTGCCGTTATCGTTGTTCCCTCACCGTTACAGGTTGGGCAGGTGGTTACGGTTTGCATCTGCCCCAGGAAAGTATTGGTAACGCGTTTTACCTGGCCATTGCCGCCGCAGGTGCCGCAGGTTTGTACACTGCCTTTGTCTTTGGCGCCACTGCCGGCACAGGTGGTACATACCACATGTTTTTTTACTTTTACACTTTTGGTAACGCCATTTGCAATTTCTTCGTAATTCAGTTTTAGTTTAATGCGCAGGTTGCTGCCCCTTACACCACGTGCCCGGCCTCCGCCACCAGCACGACTGCGGCCACCGCCGCCAAAAAAACTGCCAAACAAATCTTCGCCGAAAATATCACCAAACTGGCTGAAGATGTCTTCTGTATTCATACCGCCCCCACCAAAGCCGCGGCTGCCGTTATTGCCCATGCCTGCATGTCCAAAACGATCGTACTGCGCTTTTTTATCAGCATCACTTAAAACTTCATAAGCTTCGGCTGCTTCTTTAAATTTTTCTTCAGCGGGCTTGTCTCCAGGGTTGCGATCGGGGTGAAATTGCATGGCCACCTTGCGGTACGCTTTTTTAATTTCTTCTGCCGATGCCGATTTGCTTACACCCAGTATTTCGTAGTAATCTCTCTTTGACATAAAATAATTTAGCCGGAGCTTTCTTGCTTATAAAAAAAATCCGCAGGTCTGAAATACAGACTGCGGATACATTGTACACTTATTTTCCTACTACCACTTTTGCAAACCGGATAATTTTATCATTGAGATAATATCCTTTTTGTACTTCGTCAAGTACCTTACCCACTGTTTCTTTTGAAGACGCGGGTATTTCAGTAATGGCTTCGTGCAAATCTGGATTGAATTCCTGGCCAACACTGTTCATTGGCTTCAGGCCTTTTGATTGCAGGGTATTGCGCAGTTTATTAAACACCAGCAGTACACCCTCTTTAATGGCGTTGGCATCTTTGCTGGTTTCTACCTGTTTCTGTGCACGTTCACAATCGTCTACCACATCCAGCAAGGAGGCTATAACGTCTTTACCAGCCGTTTGTGTCAGCTCAATTCTTTCACGGGCATTGCGTTTCCTGAAATTATCAAATTCGGCAACCAGGCGCAGGTATTTGTCCTTCCATTCGGCGGCTTCTTCCTGCAATTTTTCCATTTCACTTATTTCATCTGCGGGATTGCTCAGGTGATTGCTACCTGCTACTTCTGAATCAGCGTTCAAGTCCAGCAATTCTTCGTTACTATTGGCAGTATCCTGCCCTTTTCCTGTATTTTTTACATCTTTTTCTTGCATAATCTTACAAATTGTCAGCGAAGGTAAGGTAGTCAAGAATGTTGCCAAGGGAGAATCAAGAGACAAATTGTCGGATGATGTAAGTGCATAGTATTCAATATATAATATTTGGGCGATGGGACTTTTCCTGCGAAGCCAGGTTAGCACTCTGGAGAAAAGTTCAAATAAAGGGTGTAGATAGTTTATAGTGCGGTATTTAGTAACGAAACAACTGGCTTTATCTGTAGCAAAAGTGCATTTTATCACTAAAATCTAAGTCTTTATACTGGCAACGGGCCTAAATGCTAGATACGGCTTACTATTAAACGTCGTATTCTATATGCTAAAATCCAAATACTGTTAACTTGCAGCCCTTAATAAAAGAAACGATGACCAAAGTAGTGCTCAAAAAGAAGATTAGCCGGCGTATTGAAGACGGGCATCCCTGGATATTTGCAAACGAAGTGAATACCATTGATGGCCAGGCAGACGGGGGCGATATTGTGGAGGTGTTTACCTACGACAAAAAGTTTATGGGCAGGGGGTATATCAATCCAAAATCGCAGATTATTGTGCGACTGCTTACCAGGGACAGAAATGAACTGGTGAACGAAGATTTTTTTTACAAGCGGCTGTTGGCAGCCTGGCAATACAAAAGTCGTTTGGGCTACAAAGAAAACTGCCGGCTCATATTTGGTGAAGCTGATTTTTTACCCGCATTGATCATCGATAAGTTCAACGATTATTTTGTTTTGCAAACCCTGGCTTTGGGTATTGATGTATGGAAACCGGCCATTGTGAAAGCGTTGGAGAAGATATTTAGCCCCAAAGGAATTTACGAGCGCAACGATGTGCCTGTGCGTGAACTGGAAGGACTGCCGCAGCAGAAAGGATTTTTGTCAGCGACTTTTGATACGTCCGTCCTCATTCATGAAAACGGATTGAAATTTATAGTGGATATTGAGAACGGGCAAAAAACGGGGTATTTTTTAGACCAGCAAGACAACCGCCGGGCCATTGAAAGAATTGTAAAAGATGCCGACGTGCTGGGGGCGTTTACCTACACCGGAACTTTTGAAATACATGCCGCACATTACGGCGCAAAGTCGGTATACGGTATTGATATTTCGGGCAATGCTGTTGAGCAGGCCAATCGCAATGCGGTATTGAACGGGCTTCAGGATATTGTTCGTTTTGAAGCCATGAATGCATTTGATGTATTGAAAGGGTGGGGCAAAGAAGGAAAGCAATGGGATGTGGTGATGCTGGATCCGCCGGCATTTGCCAAAAGCCGTGAAAATATTCAGAAGGCAATAACAGGGTACAAAGAAATTAATTTGCGTGGCATGAAGCTGGTAAAACCGGGTGGCTTCCTCGTAACTTCATCCTGTACCAATCTTGTGCAACCGGAGATGTTCCTGGATATTATAAATATGGCGGCCAAAGATGCACGGAGAAAATTACGGCAGGTTACCTATCAGCCGCAATCTGCAGATCACCCAATCATATGGGGAATGGAAAATACCCATTACCTGAAGTTTTTGATTGTGCAGGTGTTGTAAGAAAATGGAATGAATGTGGAAATGGATGACGACAATTGGGATACCTCAGATTAATTGGGAAGATAGATTGTGTCAGCAAATCAGGTTTGATGCCTTATGATTGACGGCTCACAATTAATGAGAAACCTGGAATTTTCCGGAATCGATCATCTTACCCGTTTTATCCCGAAGCTGGAAGATATAAACACCGCGGTAAAAATCGGAAACGTTTACCACCGTCTTCTGGTTTACGGCCGGAATGTCCAATACTTTTTTACCAACGAAATTATATACCTGAAAAGAATAAGTTTTATCGAAGTTCTGATCAAAGTCGAAAGTGATTTGTGAGATGGCAGGGTTGGGATAGAACTTTGTTACCCGGGTAACAGGATCGGTAGACGATGGCCTGTTGGTCTGGCTGTTCGATTGAAGTGAGATCAATAGAATAAAGAATGCTATGTAAAAAATCTTCATAGGCGATATCTTACACTGAATTTGTGCATCAAGATAGTTTAGTTTTAACAAAACTACAAAGCTTTTTGCACAATTAAATGGCAGAACCGGTGGATTTTTGGCCGGCCCCTTATATTTACGAACTGTTAACGTTATTTCAGGGTTTTAAGTATGGTTTGAATGGCTACGAAATCGGGTAGTTCACCGGCATTCTCAAGCACTTCTGCGTACTGTACAATCCCTTGTTTATCAATTACAAATGCCGATCTTTTGGAGACCCCTTTCATCCATCCACCAAAATTGTCATAAATCGATTCGTAAGCGGTGGAAGCTTCCTTATTAAAATCGCTCAAAAGGGTAAAATTCAGGCCCTGTTCTCCTTTGAATTTGGAGAGTGTTTGCGGAGAATCTACGGAAATGCCCAATACCGTGGCACTGGCAGTATTGTAATCTGCAATATTGTCCCGGATGCTGCACAATTCTTTTGTGCAAACGCCGGTAAAAGCCAGCGGGAAAAAGAGTAACAATACATTTTTACCCTGCAGGTCTTTTAATGAAACTTCTTTTTTTTCGGTGTCGTGCAATGTAAATAACGGTGCGGTTTGTCCGGTTGTAATGCTCATACGTTAATTTTTAGGATTGCAAATGTAAGAACAACTGCAATGGAATGGCAAATTTGTGGAAGCAGCAGCTTTGTTCGTAATGAGGATTAATAATTGCGGTACTATTAAAACCGCGGGCAAAGTGTTTTAAATTTGGAAGAGTTGTCGTGGTCGAGAAAACCAATATAAGAAATGCTCAGTTCCACACCGCCTCTTCCCTGGCTAACTGTTTTCAGTTGCGATACGTTTACATCATAACTCAGGGCTATGGAAAACGGGTTGTAGTCGATTTTTACGACCGGCACAAAAGCATCTTTCCAGCGCAGAAAGGCGCCGCCGTGGATAACATATTGCGGGGCATCGGCTTCTCCCACTTTGTAAGAATACATGGCGCCGCCAATGGTTTCGTTAAAGGAACCCTGGTTGGAATAATCGGCCTGCAGGGTGAAATAGGTATTCTCATCGATATTAAACTTCATACCACCGGAAACAACAATCTTTGGATTCAGTGCGGAAGACGCATTCCTGTAAAAAGAATTCCTGGGCCGGTTAAAGTGATGGTAAGCCAGTCCAATAAAATAAGTGTTGGCAGCTTCGGGTCCAAAAGCAGAATTAAAACTTGCACCTACAGAGCCATCGAAGTAATCATATTTTGACGTAGAGAAAGTTTCGCCATCGGCCAGTGAAGGATTGTAGGCAGCACCGTCGTACTGCGCGTTGGTGGTTATTTTTGAACGGTCTATACTTTTTTCTACCAGGCCGCCCATAAAACCAACAGAAATATAAGTTGTTTTATCGCTGCTCAAGGATTTGTGGTAATTCAATGCCGGCAAAAAATTGGTGGTGGTCAGTCCCGCAGTACCTGCTTTGTCATACAGTATTTGTATACCCGTTGTCAAAAAATCATCGCCTTTGCCCACGGGCATTTTGTATTCAAAATTCAGCGATCCGCTTTTATAGGCGTTGGTAAAACTGTTCCACTGGTCTCTGTATACCATTTGCACCCTTATATCGCCGGTAAAGATGCCGGCCAGTGAAGGATTGCGCAAAAGCGGCGCTTCAAAAAATTGTGAGAAATGGATGTCCTGCGCCTGCAGGCTACTGCAAGCAATGGTCAGGAACAAGAATACAGGCAATAAATTTTTCAGCCCGTGTTTAAGGTTTTTCATACCAAAGGATTTTTATCGTACACAAATAACAGGTCATTTTATCTAGCGAATTAGCGTAATGTTTCCTTTATAAGTAATGATGACGGCGTTTTCGCAAATAATATCGATCATATAAACATAGGTGTCTGAAGAAGCTGTCTTGCCTTTGTACGTGCCATCCCAGCCTGAAGCGGCGTCATTGGCGGGGAAGTTTCTTTTTTCAAACACCAGTTCTCCCCAGCGGTTAAATATGCGCAAAGCCTGTATGCGATCCAGCCCCTTGCCCCTTGGATAAAACCGGTCGTTTGCACCGTCATTGTTGGGTGAAAACGTATTGGGTATAAAGAAATTTTTGTCGTTGCACAGTACTATCAGGGTCAGGTTTCTACTGCTGATGCAACCATTGGCATCCGTTACTTTTACATTATAAGTAGTGGTAAATTTCGGGTTGGCAAATGGGTTAGAACAGTCGGTACAACTGAGGTTGGTGGCCGGTGTCCAGCTAAACGCGGTAGCATTTGCGCTGTAAGTGAGCGGAATCGTTTCACCGCCTGCACCTGCCAGTAAGGTAGTGTCGCCAGCAACCGCAATAACTGGCAGCGGGTATATCACAATGTCTTTGGAGGTGCTGCCCTTGCATCCAAGGCTGTTGGTGGCTTCCAGGGTAATATGATGTAGCCCGGTATCGGGGTAATTGACAGATACATTTTGCTGGGTAGAACTCCGGCCGCCGCTCAAATCCCATTTCCAGGTGGTTGCCGTATCAGGCGGAACCAGCAGGGTGCCCTTAAAATCAACAATCAGGTTTGTACAAATGCCATCTGCACTGTTGATAATGGGAGTGGGCGTTGCCAGCACACGTACGGTATCATTATATGTTTTTTCACAGCCTGAAGATGCAGTTACGGTGAGTGCCGTAGGATACAATCCCGGTGTTGTATATTTATGTACAACGCCACCCGGCGCCACCTGCGTTTGTCCATCACCGAAATCCCAGGTCCTCTTCACAATGGGGTCGCGTCCATCCTGAGAATAGTCTGTAAAATTAACAGTGCCACTGTCGCAGAATGCTTTCTTGTCCATGCTAAAAATGGGCACGGCTCCTTTAATGTTTACAAAATCGCCCACGCCAACATAAGCCTGGCAGCCGGTATTGTCGCTTAGTATGATTACCGGAGAATACAAATTGGGTAAATTGTAAAAATGTTGTGTTGTGGAATGTTCAACAGAGTCTTTGTAGTTGCCGCCATCACCAAAATCAAGCTGGTAGGCTGCACCCAACGGTGCTTTGATGGTAAAGTTGACCAGTAATTCATTGCAGGCAACTTTGGGATCAAAATTTACAGAAGTATAGTTGGTGTCTGCCGGATTCGGAACACGGATATTTACACTGGCAGAGTCAACACATCCGCCATTGCCGTACGCATACAGGGTAGCGGTATAATTACCATAGTTATTATAAAAATGACTGGTGTTTGCTTTTGAAATGGTATCCGGAGAGTCGCCAAAATTCCAACCAAAGGAAGTATAGTTTTGACCCGTGAAAACAAATTTTGTTTCCAGTGGCGGACAGAATGAAAAAGTATCTTTTACGGTAAAGGATGCTTTGGGCGATTTGATGCTGATATAGCTGTTTTTAGTAAGTGTATCGGCGCATCCCACGTTGTCTGTTACAATAAGTTTTACCGTGTAGGGGTTTGCATTGTTCGCAAATGCGTGTGTGGGGTTTTGCGAATTGGCGAAAGCGCCGTCACCAAAATTCCACAAATAACTAAGTCCATTGCCCTGCGATGAATCTGTAAACTGCAAGGTAGCACCCGGGCAGTAGACGGTACTTTCTGCTGAAAATCCCGCTCTTGGTTTGGTCACTATAACTGGGGCCATCAACCGGAAAGTATCGGAGCAGCCGATATCGTTAACAGTAAGTTTTACGGAATAGTTACCCGTATCAGCATAAGCGTGTGTGAAAGGGCCGCTGGTAAAAGATTTTACAACACCATCGCCAAAATCAAACGTCCATTTGGTTATGGTGCCTGCCGGTGTGGAGCCATCTGTAAAAGTAAGGGCACTGTTTTTACAGCCGCCGTTGTTTAGTATACCGAAGGATGCCGTTGGGCCCGTAATGGCAACAGACTGCACCGGGCTGGAACTGGGACAATCGTTGATATCTGTGGTTAACAGCTGCAGGGTATGGTTGCCGATGCTGGCAAAACTGGTGTCAATGGTTTTGTTGCCATCAACCGGTGCTCCACCATCGATCACCCATTGGTATTTTTTTATCAGCGCTGTTGTATTGCCTGAGGTCAGTGTTATTTTTTCGTTTCTGCAGAATGCGGGTTTGTTGGTAGTGAATTTTGCTGTTTCATTTACCAGCTGAATTTTTTTTGTGGCACTGTCTACGCAAACGCCATTGGTTACTTTCAGTTTTACGGTATAAGACTGGCTGGCGGCCGGATAAATAAAGCCCACCGGCGCAGGCGGCACAACAGGTGAAGTGGTATTTGCAGGGTCTCCAAAACTCCACAGGTAAGTGAGCGGCATTTTAGTGGGATCGGTTTCGGAAGAATCTATAAAAGTGACATTGGTTTTATTAAGGCAATCGGCAATTTTATAACCAAAATTAGCAGCCGGCGGCTGGGTATAAACCAGGTTTGTTTTGGTTAGCGAATCAGTACAGCCATTGCTGGTAAGTTTTAGCATAATGTTGTGCAGGCCGGTGTCTGCAAACTTGTGCGCAAGCGGGTTTGCGAGAGATATGGAGCTGGTATTGTCGCCAAAATCCCAGAACACATTGCTGTACCCGGCTGGTGTAGACAGGTTGGTAAACCTGATGCTATCGGAAGAACAGCCCGTAAATTTATCGGCTGTAAAATTAATGGTTGGTTTTGCACCCACTACAATTACACCAGATGCTGATGCCGTGCAACCGCCGGTTGTTGTAACAGTAAGTGTAACTGTTTTGTTGCCGGTGGCAACGTAGCTATGAGAAGGCGTGGCCGAATTGCTGGTAGTACCATCTCCAAAATCCCAGAGATAACCTACAATACCATCATAAGAACCGGAATTTGAATAGGGCGTAAATGACTGACCGGTACAAAGCCCGCCCGGCAGCCCGCCGATATAGGCAACGGGTGGCAAAATATGCACTACTTCTTTGCTTACAGTATTGGTGCAGCCCCTGCTATCGGTAATGGTCAGGGTAACTGTAAAAGTACCTTCAATCAAATAGGTGTGATTTACCACGGCAGCCGTTGATGTGGAAGTGCCGCCATCTCCAAAACTCCATTGCGCACCGGTATAAGCCGGTGACAAGTTTTGAAATGAAACCGTATAGGGCGCTTTACAGTTGGCCGCATTGTTGGCGTAAAAATCTACAACCGGTTTATCAAATACATGTATGTTTTTGGTAACAGAATCTTTACAGTTGGTAAACGTGCCGGTTAATTTAACCGGGTATATGCCGGCGGCCGCATACATTTTTGGGGGTGGAGATACCTGGTTAGAAGTACTGCCATCACCAAAATCCCAAAAAGCTTTTATGGGCAAGGGCGAAGAGGTATTGGTAAAAACGGCCGGCGAGCCCAGGCAAACACTGTCTGTACCGGCATTAAATGAGGTAGTGATACCGTTTATGGGGATGTCTTTTTTAATTGAATCGGAGCAGCCTATATCACTTTGCGCTTTTAGTTTAACGGTGTAAACGCCCGGCGTGTTATAGAGGGTATTGGGCGAAGTTTGTGTGGGGGTACTGCCATTGCCCAGATCCCAGGCATAGGTTAAATTACCCGGACCGCTGGTTTGGTTCTTGTATTGCACAGCGTAAGGGGGTTGGCAGGTAACTGGCCCTGTAAAATCAAAATCGGCCTTAACGCCGTTTACTACCCTTATGTATCTTCCAAAATAAGCATGGTTGCTGCAGCCTGTGCTATTGGTAACGGCTAAATCAATATCATAATAACCCGGGCTGGTATAGCTGTATTGAGGATTGGCTACCGTACTGGTGCCGCCAATAGTAGGGGTTGAAGGATTATAAAAAGTCCACAACCGGCTGCTGATAGTGCCGGCATTTGGAACGGAGAGATCAGTAAATTGAATGGTTGCCGGTAAACAGGCTAGTTGCCTGTCGGCTGAAATGTTGATAGAAGGAGATGGATTGGATACTATTAAATTGGTTTTTGTTATGGAACCTACGCCATTTGGCCCTATTACGGTAAGCGTTGCTGAATAAGTGCCTGCGGGAAAGGAAATCACTATCGGTCCTTTGCCAGATCGCAGTCCAATTACGGATCCAAAATCCCAGTTCCAGTTAGTGATTGTGCCGGAAGACTGATCTGTAAATGTTACAATCAGCGGTGAGCACCCGCTGGTAACGGATGCCGAAAAGTTGGCAATAGGAGCCTGGGCCATCGTTACAAATGACACAAAGAGGCAAAGAAACAAGGATAAAGTTAATCTCAATTAGCCGCGTTTTACAGGTTACCAGATCTGAATAATAAAGGGTTAAAAGTTACATCGGATACCGCCCAAAGATATACGTTACATTTTAATTATTAACGTATTAGCGCAATGTTACCAGAGTACATTAAGACCGCATTGTTTTCACATATTACCTCTACGAAATATACATATACATCGTTGGGTGCGGGCTTGTTCCTGAAAGTGCCGGTCCAGCCTTTGGACGGGTCATTGGCTTTAAAGTTGGTGCTCTCAAAAACGGGCTCTCCCCAACGGTTGAAAATACGCATACTCCGGATGCTGTACAGACCGGTACCCCTGGGATAAAATACATCATTCGTGCCATTTCCATTTGGTGAAAATGTATTGGGCAAAAAGATGTTCCCATTGTTACAAACCACAAACACGGTTATCTCATCCCTGCTTAAACAACCGCCCTGGTTTAATGCCATGACAGTATAAGCGGTGGTTTGTTTTGGATTTGCAACCGGGTTAGCACAATTGGTACAGCTCAGGCCGGCAGACGGCTGCCATTTAATGATGGTTGCATCGCTGCTAATCTTTGCGCTCAGGTCAGTTGAGGAACCCACCGCAATCGTCTTATCCACACCGGCATCTACCGTTGGATAGGGATAAACCACCAGCCTCACTATTCCGGTATCAGAATAACAGCCAACGCTGTCTCTGCCAACTACCTGATAGTCGGTCGTTTGCTGTGGCTTGGCCACCGGTGTTTTGCTTTGATTGTTGTCTAATCCTGCAGACGGCGTCCAGTCGTATAAATCGGCATTTTTTGCCAGCATATGAAACGATTCGCCTTTGCACAAGGTGTCTCCTGGCCCTACCTGCAGCTTAAACGGATGTTTTACCGTTATTATTACAGAATCCATTGCCTTACAGCCAAAAATACTTAGGCCGTTTACGTAATACACAATACTGGAGTCGGGGGATGCGATGGGCGCCACACAGCTGGTGCAGGAAAGCGCAGCAGCCGGACTCCAGGTATAGCTGTCAGCGCCAGTGGCTTCCAGGGTGGCTGTTTTCATTTCGCAAATAGCCGTATTGTTGCCTGCATTTACAGCAGGAACAGGATGAATAAGGATTGGTTTGGTTACGGTGGTCATACAGCCCGAGCTGTTGGTGGCACTCATGCTGGCATTAAAAGTGCCGTCCTGCTGGTACAATACCGGTAAAGGATTTTGGGCAACGGACGAGGTATTGTTGCTGAAATTCCATTTCCAGACCAGGGCGGAAGTATCCGGCACATCAATATTTCCGAAAAAACTGAGCGTTGCCGGTACACAGGCCGATGTGTCTCCCCGCAGGGATACTTTCGGACTGGTAACTATTTTAATAGCGCCGGTTTTGCTGGCACTGTCGGTACATCCGTTTTGAGTGGTAACCACCAGTTTCACCGTGTAGATACCACTGGCTGTATAGGAATGGGCCGGATCTTTATCGGTGGATACCGTACCATCGCCCAGAGTCCACTGGTAATCTGTGATCAGATCATTTGAAGCAGAAGAATCTGTAAAATTGATCAGTCCGTTATCGCACAGTAAATTCTTGTCATTGCCAAACCGGGCACTAACGCCGTAAATACGAATGGTGTCTTTGCCGGCAATGGGCACTTTGCAACCTTTGTTATCTTCCAGTATCATTTTGGGTACATAAATGCCCAGCGATGTGTAAATATGGCTCACCTGAGAATCGGCTGTGTTGAGTGTTGCCCCATCATTGAAATCCCAGATAAACGATTTTGTGTTTTGGGTTTGCGCGGCAAATGCAATGGTGCCGGGGTTGCAGGAAGCTGTTTTGTCATAAACAAAGCTACCCGTTGGCCCTTTAATGTCTATTTTTTTAGCGATGGTATCTGAACAGCCGCCCGGACTGGTCACTATTAGCTTGGCGTAATAAACGCCGGGATAATTGTAATAGTGTACCGGGTTATCTACCAGTGAACCCGTTCCATCACCAAAATCCCAGCTCAGCTGCCGGTAGTATTTAGACTGGTTGGTAAAGGTTACCACCAGCGGCGGGCAGGTACTGGCAGAATCACTTAATTTAAAAATTGCTTTGGGGTCTTCAATATGGATGTACAATGGCCTGAAGACAGAGTCAGTGCAACCATACATGTCCGTTACTTTCAGCCAGGTATGGTAAATACCGGTGTCTGCATAATTGTGAACAGGCTCCTGTTGCCCGGAGCTGTTGCCGTCGCCAAAACCCCAGGCATATTGCAGTTGTTGCCCCTGCGACTGGTTGTTAAAAGCAATGGGTTGGTTTCTGCAGCTCATGGTATCTGCGCTGCTAAAAACCGCTTTAGGATCGGCAATGTATACCTGGTTGGGTTTGCTGATACTGTCTGCGCAACCCTCCGTATCCGTTACTTTTAAAGCCACCGTATAAAAACCTGCAGCAGAATAAGTGTGCGCAAATGGCCCGGCGGTATAGGCGTGGCTGATGCCATCGCCAAAATTCCAATCCCATTTTTTAATAGCATGTGTGCCGTCGGTGTTTGCCAAATCTGTAAACTGAATGTTGGCACCCGTTTTTAAACAGGCTGCATTGTTTACCCCGTTAAAGTCGGCCGTTGGGCCGTTTACCGTAATGTAATTTGTCTTTGTCAGTGTATCGCGGCAGCCGGATATATTGGTGATGACAAGGCTGATGGTATACTGGCCACTTTTGTTGTATGCTACTTTTATGTTCCTGGCAGTATCCGTTCTATAACCGGTAGACCATTTATAGGCAACAATGTTGGAGGGGTTGAAGCCGAAAGCCGTCAGTAAAACAGAGTCTCCTTTGCACACCACCGTATCACTGGCGGTAAAATTGGGTGTTTCTTTTACAACCCGGGCGCCATAGGCAGCGGTGTTGATACAGGCACCATTGGTAACCGTTAGTTTTACAACATAATTACCCGTATTGCTGTAAGTGTGCACCGGGTTAAAGGCTGAAGAGCTGGTGCCATCGCCGAAATCCCAGGTCCAGGTATTGGCGCCTATTGAATAATTGGTAAATACAAAATGAAACGGGTCATTGCATTGTACGTCTACTGCATATTTTGCAACCGGGGGTTTAATATAGATGTAAGATGGTTTTACCAGTGTGTCGGAACAGCCATTGTTACTAACAATCAGGCGTATACTAAAATAGCCGGTGTCGTTGTAAAAATGAGTGGGGTTGCGGCTGGTGTCGGTGATGCCGTCACCAAAGTTCCACAACCAACTGGTAAGATTTCCGGTTGAATTGTCTGTAAAACCAACAGGTGTTGCCGCACAGGCCGTGGTAGGGTTGGCGCTAAATGATGCAAGGGGTTTTTGTCCTGCCTTTACTGCATCCGGATAGCGGATGATGCCTGTACATCCGTCGGAGGTTGTATAGGTGAGGGAAACCGTATAGCTGCCCGGGGTATTGTATGTATGCGTGGGCGAAGCAGAGCTGGAAGTAGTGCCGTCTCCAAAATCCCACGAGTAAGCGGTGATGGGCAATAAAGAATTTACCGTGTACACGGGTGTAAAAACAACAGGGGCGCAACCGGTCAGCGGTAAGCCTGCTATTTTTACATCGGGCGGCGTCAGGTTGATAAATGCTTTTTGTTTTAAAGTATCGGTACAACCATTTGTATTGGTGGTTATCAGTGTTACATCATACGTGCCTTGCTGGAGGTAGGTATGCGTTGGGTTGGGAAGTGCTGAGCCGGTGCTATCGCCAAAAAGCCATTGGTAACCTGCGGCACCTGGTGTTTTATTGGTAAAATGAACCGTGAAAGGTGCACTGCAGGAAATGGTTTTATCTGCTATAAAGGCTGCCGCCGCCTTGGGCAATACTTTTATTGGTTTGGAAACAGAATCTTTACAGCCTCCAAAATCTGCCACCAGGCTGATATTGTATACGCCCGGGGCTTTATACGAAGTGAAAGGATTCGCAACTATGGACGATGTATTATCGCCAAAACTCCACTGCAGTTTACCGGTGGCGGGTTGTGAGGTGTTAAAAAGCTGGAATACAGTATTCACACAAACACTGTCGGGTGCCGTAAAACCAGCATGGGCCACACCCACTGCGATGGAATCTTTTTTTGTAAGGGTATCTATACAGCCTGCATTGTTTTTTACAATGAGTTGTATAGTGTAGAGTCCTGCAGAATTGTAAGTGTTAGCAGGATCCTGCAATAAAGAAGTATTGCTATCACCAAACATCCATTGATAAGACATAATGCCGGTGCCGGTACTTTTGTTTTTGAAATGAATGGTGGCCGGTGGTGTACACTGGCTGCTGCCGGTAAAAGAGTAATCGGCCTTAACCCCGTCTTTTATTTTTATGTATTGCGCTTTTGAAAGGGTGTTTACACATCCTGCGGTATTGGTTACTCTTAGTATCACATTGTAATTGCCGGGGCCGCTATATACATGCGATGGGTTTTGCAGGCTTGAGACCGTGCCGTCTCCCAGGTCCCATTCCCATTTTACAATATTGCCTTCCTGTGCATTGCTGCCATCTGTAAAATTTACTTTTAACGGATAACAACCTGTTGTGTCGGATGCCGTAAAAAGGGCTTTGGGCAATGCATTAATGGTAATGTAATTGGTTTTTACAATGGAGTCTGCCGCTGCAGCTTTTCTGATAACCAGTTTAATGCTGTAGGTGCCCGGGTTGAAATAAGTAGTAGAAGGGTTTTGCAGGAAGGAGATGGTGCCGTTGCCGAGATCCCATTTCCAGCTGTCTGCGTTGCCGGTACTGATATCTGTAAAATGAACAAATACAGGGGCGCAACCACTCACTGGGGTTGCCGTAAAATTGGCATGCAGCTGTGCCATTGAAGATTGCTGAATGGCCAGCAAAAAAACCAACGTATGGAAGGTACGAACCAACAGGTACCAGTATGATTTCATAGATAATGGATTCAGGGTGGTTTCAAAGGATAACCTGATGATTAAACGGCGGCTGGCCGATTAAGGTATGTATGCGTAGGATTTTTTTGTTCAATTAATGGTTTCCCTATATTCAGATAACAAAAAAGCGAAAACCGTATTTGCGTATTTGCGGCTTTGTTCGTAGCTGGCAGGGGGCCATGCGGTTGAAAAGTGGATGGATAAAACATTATAAAGAGAAGGCTGCCGGGAAGCAACAATAGGAGTGAATTTTTAGCAACACAAAATCCGCCCCGGCAAATACTTGCTGAGGCGGCAATCTTCGATAGTGTCGGAGTTAGGGTATAGGTGTTTTCGAAGGAGGAATACAGTCTGCCAGATGGATGCCTTGCCGATCTGCATTCCTAACCATTCAAATAGTCAATTGAATGATAATACGGAAGGTTAAAGCAATAGATGAAGGCTGGGTTGGTTTAGTTGCAAGAAATTTCTACAATACGTAAATACTTTTTTATCTGATGGTAATTTGTAAGCCTGCATAAGAGTGCAGACTTATTTCTTCCTGAGGTGGAGGATGTTGTCGCCGCTACTGGTAGTGGTTTTGGCTTCCACATAATCCAGGTAACTGTCGGTTATTTTCCAGGTATAGTTGAGGCGTCTAAGGGTATCGCCCGCGGCAGCAGGGAAGCCTGCCGTTATTGTGTAATTGGTAATGTCTGCAGACCAGGTGCCTGTACTTTGTGTAACGCTGTTCTTTATGCCATCTACATTACCATTTTCATAAAACTGAAATTCGTAACCAAAGAAATCGCCTGTCACATCGGTAGTCGTGTCTTTGTATTGTTCCACATACCACCGGCCATTGGTCATGGCGCTGATGATGGCATTTTTCTGTTGCTGCTCAATGGCTTTTTTACAGGAGGAAGCAAATATTGCCATACAGGCCACAGCTATCAGCAAAATTGTATTTGCAGACAGAATAAGTTTATTCTTCTTTAAAGCCGTAAATATCCCTGTATTTGGCTGTTGCATACTGAATAAAATAATCAATGTTTAAAGGGCTGCCACAGATCCGCTCGCACAATTCTTCGCTGGTAAACCGGCGGCCATGCGCATGAACGGATATACGTAACCAGTCCAATAACGGTTTGTAGTTGCCATTTGTTATGGCAGGGCTTAAATTGGGTATATTTTTTTTTGCGGCGTCAAAAAATTGCGCTGCATAAAAGCTGCCCAGGCTGTACGTAGGAAAATAGCCAAAGCTGCCATGGCTCCAGTGCACATCCTGCAGGCATCCTTTTTTGTCATCGGGCACACGAATGCCGAGTAGTTTGTAATATTGATCATTCCAGTAAGCCGGAATGTCTTTTACGGCCAGTTGGTTATCCAGCAATTTTTTCTCCAGCTCGTACCGGATCAGCACATGGAAATGATAAGTCAGTTCATCGGCTTCGGTTCTGATAAAAGAAGGCTGCACTTTGTTGATGCCTTTGTAAAATTGCTGCAGTGGCACCTCTTTCAATGCTTCCGGAAAATATTGTTGCGCCTGCGGGTAAAAATATTGCCAGCTGTCAAAACTTCTGCCCACATTGTTTTCCCACAAACGAGATTGCGATTCGTGTATACTCAGCGAAGTAAACTCACCCAGCGGCAGCCCGTAAGCCGATGCCGGAATGCCCTGTTCATAAAGACCGTGGCCACATTCATGGATACAGCTCCAGGTCATATTGCTGAAATCATGCTCATCAATGCGGGTCGTAAGCCTTACGTCCTGGCTGCTGAAATTGGTGGTAAACGGATGCTCGGCAATGTCCTGCCGGCCCGCTGTAAAATCAAAACCCAGTTGTTTCATTAATTCCATTCCAAAAGCCCATTGTTGGTCTTTGGGGTAATGGCGGCGCAGAAAATCATCGGTTACCTGGGGGCTTGCAGTTATGGCATCAAGAATTTTTTTGAGGGGTTGCTGCAGGCTGTTAAACACCCGGTCCAGCAGCGAAACGGTGCAGCCTCTTTCGTACTGGTTCAGCAGTGCATTGTAGGGATGTGCTTCATAACCCAGCAGATCGGCTTCCTGTTTTTTCAGTGCCAGCAAGGCGGTCAGTTCTTTTTCAAACAGGGAGAAATTACCGGCCGATTTTGCGCTTACCCATGCCTGGAAGCTGGTTGAAATGGCTTCACTGAGCCGTCTTACAAAATCGCCCGATACTTTTTGTTGCTGCGTATAGTCGTACCAGCTCAGTGAAACGTTTTTTTGGGCAGTTTCGTCCAGTCCGCCGCCCGCCATCAAATCCTGCAGCAGGTTTTTGAATGATTCACGAGTAAACATTTCATGGCTCATTTCGCTTAAAGTGGCAATCTGCTGCGCCCTGAAGGCGGCCCCCTTTTGCGGCATATAGGTTTCCTGGTCCCACTGCAATACAGCAATGGCGTATCGCAGGTCGGCAATTTTTTGCAGGTGCAGGGTATATTCCTGGTATTTTTTTTTAACGTCCATGGTTTACATTGCGTTCAATAAAATGTTAATCTTGCATGCCGGGTCCGCCTTAAGCCGGTATTGCTATAAATTAGCGAAACCTGAAATTATTTTTTTGCCATGCAGAAACAAATGTACACTTACTTTATTTTTTGTGCGCTTCTTTTAACTGGTTTTACCCGGCTGCATGCACAGAACATAGATTCACTGCTGGGCATTCTTAAACAAGCCGATCCGCAGGAGAAATTATACATTCATTTTGATAAGAACTATTACAATCCGGGAGAAACCATCTGGTTTAAAGCCTATATTTTCGACGGGCTGGAAAGGGCAGAAAATGTAAGGAATTTCTATGCAGAACTGCTGGATGAAGGAGGTTCGGTGCTGAGCCGCTTTTCTGCCCCTGTTGGCGAATCCACTGCTGCAGGCAGCTTTACCCTGGCGCCCAATTTTTCCAGGTCCCTTATCTATTTTCGTGCATACACCACCGCTATGCTCAATGGAGATACCAGTTTTCTTTTTGTAAAACCCATCCGTGTACTGGTAAACACAAAGAGTAAGAAAATACAGGTGCCCTTGTCTGTTGGCATCAGTTTTTTGCCGGAAGGCGGCGACATGATTGCCGATATTCCCTCGGTGCTTGCATTTAAGGCAACGGATGCAAATGGCCTGCCCATAAATGCAAAAGGCTACATTAAAGCGGCAGATGGCAGCAAAACCGGCGATTTTGCCACCGTACACGATGGGATGGGCTGGTTTAAAATAGAACCCAAAACAGGGCAGTCTTATACGGCTGTATGGAAAGATGCAAGTGGCAAAGAATTCAATACGCCATTGCCGGCAGTAAAGCCACAGGGCGTATCGTTACAGGTGTCTGACGGGCCGGAAGGGAAAAAATTTCTTTTGCAGCGCTCCGAAAATACTCCTGAAGATGCCAGGGCTTTGCGCATTATTGCTTTCATGAACCAGCAACTGGTATATTATGCAAAAGTAAACCTGGGGCCAAACCCCGTTACATCGGGCTTAATACCTACCAAACAACTGCCATCGGGTATTTTACAAGTCACTGTATTCGACAAAAATTTTAAACCGCTGGCGGAGCGGGTAACATTTGTAAACAACCACGATTACGAATTTGATGCCGATGCCTGGATACCGGTACTCAATAAAAACAGGCGCGGATTAAATACGCTGGAAGTACAGGTGTCCGATACTTTCCGCGCCAATCTTTCTTTATCGGTTACAGATGCCGATCTGAATGTGCCCAATCCAAACGATGACAATATTATTTCGCATTTGTTGCTGACCAGCGA
>Ga0075026_100000005_pt1 | contig 56770 bp, 48 predicted proteins | sample Str012_2_FD_71392 | JGI IMG/M metagenome (GOLD analysis project Ga0075026, IMG submission 71392) | Freshwater sediment microbial communities in response to fracking from Pennsylvania, USA - Straight Creek_MetaG_SC_2012 | ecosystem: Environmental > Aquatic > Freshwater > Creek > Sediment... | reverse complement strand
GCGGCCGGCGACGGTGACGGAACTGCGGACGAGGACGGTGCGGCGGTCGGGACGGGGACGGGAGCACTGCCCGACGACGTCGCTCCGCCGCACGTAGAGACGATGAGCGCGAACGCCGCGAGGATCATGACGAGGATCGCTCGATGGACGGGCATGGGCCTCCTGGCTGCACATGCGGGCACGACGCCCGCCAGACGGCGATGATGGGCTTGCGGTTCCATCGAGGGTGACACCCGGCCGAGGAGGACGGACGACGAGGCTCGTAGACTCGACAGACATGTCGCCGCCGATACCCCCACGGGTCGAACCGCGCTGGGCACGCCGGGCACCCGTCGTCCTCGTCGTCGCGCTGCTTCCGGTGCTCATCTGGCTCGGGCGCGACATGACCTTCTACCACGACGAGTACGCGTTCATCCTGCAGCGCGACCTGTCGTGGGACAGCCTTCTCACGCCGCACAACGAGCACCTGAGCACGACGCTGGTGCTCCTCTATCGCGTCCTGGTCGGGACCGTCGGTACCGGGTCCTATTGGCCATATCTCGGGGTGACGTTCGCGCTCCACGTGGTCGTCGCGCTGATCTCGTACGTCGTCGTCCGACGCGAGGCGGGTACTCTGTGGGCCCTCGGTGCCATGGCTGTGGTGCTGCTCCTCGGGTCGGGCGGTGACGACATCCTGTGGGCCTTCCAGTCGGGCACCATCGGCGCCACGGCGGCCGGGATGGCGGCAGTCGTCGTGGCTCCTAGACGACCGGCGGTCGCGGCGATCCTGCTGACCGTGGCCCTGGCGACATCGGGCGTCGGCCTCGCATTCGCGGCCGGGACGGCCGTGCACCTGCTGCTGACGAGGCCCCGCTCGCTACCATGGCTGCTCCTCCCGGCCGTGCTTTACGGCATCTGGCTCGTCCTTTTCGGCGTCCGGGCCATCGGCCCGCCACATTTCGTCGGTCTGCCCGAGTACGTCTTGACCGGTCTGACCGCCAGCGCCGCCGGTGCCATCGGGGCGACATCGCTGGTCGCGGGTCAGGTGGTCCTGCTCGCCCTCGCGTTCGGGTTCGGCTGGCTCCGGTCGGTGCCTCCGGTCGTGCTCTCGCTGCTCGCATCGGGGGTGGCGTTCTTCAGCGTCGCCGGGCTCGCCCGAGCGGGGCTCGGCGCGGAGCAGGCAACCGCGTCCCGATACGTCTACGTCGTCGCGCCGACGATCGTCATCGCCGGAGCCGTGCTGCTCGCCCGGGTCCGCCGCCCGGCAGGATCCGTGCTCGGAGCCGTGGTTCTGGGCAGCGCTCTCGTCGGCAATCTGTTCCTGCTCGCCGACACGCACGATCGATTCGTCACGAAGATCCAATGCGAACGGGCACTCACGCCGATCGAACGCGGCAGCCCGGGCAACCCCTGTTGACGATAGTTCACGCGCACATGTACTATCCTCGGGTGCCTGAACCAATCCCAGCAGATCCCCGCCTTACCGAAGCGGCCGTCGACCTGCTCAAGGTCATCCACGGAATGCATCGGGCCGTGCCGCCGGCGCCGGTTCGCGACCTGACCCTCGGGCAACTCCGGCTGCTCTTCCTCCTCCGCTCCGGCCCCCAGCCGATGGGTGCCATCGCCGACGTCTTCGACCTCAGCTCGACGGGGGCCACAGGCTTCGTCGACCGCGTCGAGCGGCACGGCCTGGTCGAACGACGGCATCGCCAGGACGACCGGCGCATCGTGGAGTGCCTCCTGACGCCTGACGGCCAACGCCTGCTCGAGGAAGTCGTCGGGGTACGGATCGAATCCGTTCGCAACGCACTCGGTGTCCTCAGTCCGCGACAGCTGTCGGGCTTCCACCGGCTCGTCCGCCACATCATCGAACGCCAGGAGGCCCAGGCATGATCGCCCTGCTGAAGACCTACCTTGCCCCATACCGCGCCACGCTCGCGCTTGTCGTAGGGCTGCTCGTCGTCCAGGCGCTCGCGACGCTCTACCTCCCCGAACTCAACGGCGACATCATCAATTACGGCGTCGCCAAGGGCGACACCTCATACATCCTGTCCACCGGCGCGCTCATGCTGGGCATCTCGGCCGTGGTCCTGGTCGCCTCGATCATCGCCGTCTACTTCGGCTCGCGGACCGGCATGGCTTTCGGGCGCGACGTCCGCGGCGCCATCTTCCGCAAGGTCGAGAGCTTCTCGCGCGCCGAGCTCGATACGTTCGGCACGCCGTCGCTCATCACACGCAACACCAACGACGTCCAGCAGGTCCAGATGGTCGTGCTGATGGGTCTGAACATGATGATCATCGCCCCGATCCTCGCGGTGGGCGGGATCATCATGGCCCTCCGTCAGGACGTCCCGCTGTCGGGGATCCTGGTCGTCGTCCTGCCGATCATGGCCCTCATCGTCGGCACGCTCATGGCCAGGGCGCTGCCCTTGTTCCAGGCGATGCAGAGGAAGGTCGACCGCGTCAACCAGGTCACCCGTGAGGCGCTCAGCGGCATCCGCGTCATCCGCGCGTTCGTCCGCACCCGGCACGAGGAGGAGCGCTTCGACGTCGCCAACCTCGACCTGACCGCTACCTCGCTCAAGGTCAACCGGATGTTCGCGATCATGCTCCCCCTGCTGATGGCGGTGTTCAATCTGTCGAGCGTCGCGATCCTGTGGTTCGGAGCCATCCGGGTCAGCAGCGGCGAGATGCCGATCGGCAACCTCATCGCGTTCCTGCAGTACGTCATGCAGATCCTGTTCGCCGTGATGATGGCCGTGTTCATGTTCATCATGGTCCCGCGAGCGGTCGTCTCGTCCGGGCGGATCCAGGAGGTCCTCCACACGACACCGACCATCGGCGACCCGGAGACGCCCGCGGCACCGCCGCCCGGCGCCGGCACCCTCGCCTTCCGCGACGTGGAGTTCCGCTACCCGGGCGCCCAGGATCCGGTGCTGCGGGACATCTCCCTCGTCGTCGAGCCGGGCATGACGACGGCCATCGTCGGCAGCACGGGGAGTGGCAAGACCACGCTCATCAACCTCATCCCGCGCTTCTTCGACGTGAGCGGCGGCCAGCTCGACATCGACGGGGTCGACGTACGCGCGATGGACCGCGAGGACCTCTGGGCACGGATCGGGCTCATCCCGCAGAAGGCGTTCCTGTTCGGCGGGACCATCGCCAGCAACCTGCGCTACGGCAAGGCCGACGCGACCGAGGAAGAGCTGTGGGCCGCGCTCCGCATCGCCCAGGCCGAGGGCTTCGTCCGCGAGCTGGAGGGGGGCCTCGATGCGCCCGTGACGCAGGGTGGGTCGAACCTGTCGGGCGGGCAGCGGCAGCGCCTCGCGATCGCCCGGGCGCTCGTCAAGCGTCCCGAGATCTACGTCTTCGATGACAGCTTCTCCGCCCTCGACTTCAAGACCGACTCGATGCTCCGCGCCGCCCTGGCCGACGAGATCGCCGATGCGACCGTGGTCATCGTCGCCCAGCGGGTCGGGACGATCATGGGCGCCGACCGGATCGTCGTCCTCGACGGCGGGACGATCGTGGGCGTCGGCACGCACGCCGAGCTGATGACCATCTGCGAGACGTATCGCGAGATCGTCTACTCGCAGATCAGCGCCGAGGAGGCGGCATGAGCGGCCCCGGAGGTGGCGCGGGCGCCATGGCCCGGCGTCCACCGCCCCGGATGGGCGGCCCGTTCGGCGGCCCCGGCCTGCCTGCGGAGAAGCCGAAGGACCTCAAGGGTTCCTTCCGTCGCCTGGCCGGGACGCTTCGTCCCGAGGCGCCGCGCATCGGCCTGGTCATCGCGCTCGCCATCCTGAGCGTCACCTGCGCCGTCATCGGCCCGAAGATCCTCGGCAACGCGACCGACATCATCTTCAACGGCGTCGTCGGCCAGCAGATCCCGGCGGGACTGACCCAGCAGCAGGCCGTCGACGCGCTGCGCGCCTCCGGTCAGACCCAGCAGGCGGACCTGCTCGCGAGCCTGACTGTCACGCCCGGCCAGGGCATCGACTTCACGGCACTCCGCAACACTCTGCTGTTCGTCGCGATGATCTACATCATCAGTTCGCTGTTCGCCTGGGCCCAGTCGTACATCATGGCCGGCGTCACCCAGCGGACCGTCTATCGGATGCGTCGCGACGTCGACGCCAAGTTGTCGCGTCTGCCTCTGCGCTACTTCGACTCACACCCGCGTGGCGACACGCTCAGTCGCGTCACCAACGACATCGACAACATCGCGAACTCGCTCCAGCAGACGCTCACCCAGCTCATCACGGCGGTCTGCACGATCATCGGCGTCCTGTTCATGATGTTCTGGATCAGCCCGTTGCTGGCGGTCATCTCGCTGCTGACGGTGCCCCTGTCCATCGCGGTCACGGTGTTCATCGCCAAGCGCTCGTCGGTCCAGTTCGCTTCGCAGTGGGCGCAGACAGGCAAGCTCAACGGCCACGTCGAGGAGATGCATACCGGGCACTCCATCGTGAAGGCGTTCGGGCGTCAGCGCGAGGCGATCGAGATCTTCGACACAGAGAACGAGCAGCTCTTCCAGGCGAGCTTCAAGGCCCAGTTCCTGTCGGGGACGATCCAACCGATCATGGCGTTCATCGCCAACCTCAACTATGTGGCCATCTGCGTCATCGGCGGCATCCAGGTCGCCAACGGGCAGATGAGCCTCGGCGACGTCCAGGCGTTCGTCCAGTACTCGCGCCAGTTCACGATGCCGATCACCCAGACGGCGAGCATCGCCAACGTCATCCAGTCGGCCGTCGCCTCAGCCGAGCGCGTGTTCGAGCTGCTTGACGAGGGCGAGGAGAGCCCGGAGATCGAACTCGTCGGGGCACGGCCCGCCGTCGCCGGTCGCGTCGCGCTCGAGGGCGTGTCGTTCCGCTACCTGCCGGACGTGCCGCTCATCGAGGACCTGAACCTCGTCGTCGAACCGGGGCAGACGATCGCCATCGTCGGCCCGACGGGCGCCGGCAAGACGACCCTGGTCAACCTGCTGATGCGGTTCTACGAGATCGACGCCGGCCGGATCAGCGTGGACGGCATCGACAGCCGGTCGATGTCTCGCGACGAGTTGCGTTCGACGTTCGGGATGGTCCTCCAGGACACGTGGCTGTTCCACGGCACGATCCGCGAGAACATCGTGTACGGGCGGATCGAGGCGACCGAAGAGGAGATCGTCGAAGCCGCCAAGGCCGCCCACGTCGACCACTTCGTGCGGACCCTGCCCGACGGCTACGAGACGATCCTCGACGACGACGCGACGAACGTCTCGCAGGGCGAGAAGCAGCTGCTGACGATCGCCCGGGCGTTCCTGGCCGACCGCCGCATCCTGATCCTCGACGAGGCGACCAGTTCAGTGGACACGCGGACCGAGATCCTCATCCAGCGCGCCATGAACAAGCTGATGCTGGGTCGGACGAGCTTCGTCATCGCCCATCGGCTGTCGACCATCCGCGACGCCCACACGATCCTGGTGATGGACCACGGCCGGATCGTCGAACAGGGCACGCACGAGGCACTGCTGGCCAAGCGCGGCTTCTACTACGACCTGTACGACAGCCAGTTCTCGGAGCCGTTGCTCGAGGCGGGCTAGGACGCCGGGACACCGCCCGACGACGGGAGGGTCACGACGAACGCCGCGCCTCCACCGGGGGCGTCGGCGACACGGATCGAGCCGTGGTGTGCACTGGCGATCCGACGGGCGATGGCCAGGCCGAGCCCGGTCCCACCGGCACGGTCACGCTGCACGCCGGGCAGGCGGGTGAACGGCTCGAAGACGCGCTCGCGCTCCGATTCGGGGATCCCGGGGCCTTCGTCGGAGACGATCACCTGGATCGCGTGACCGGCACGATGGACCTCCACCGTCACGGTCCCGTCGGGCGGTGAATGGTCGAACGCATTGTCGAACAGGATCAGCAGGAGCTGGACGAGCCGGTCTGGGTCACCGCTGACGACCGCGCTGGCGAGACTCGTCGGCGAGACCGCGAGATGCACGTCGCGTTGTGTCGCGAGTGCCTCGGCCTGGCGGACAGTGGCCTCGACGGCGGTCGCGATGTCCACCCGCTGAGCTTCGATGGGCACGCCTGTAGCATCGTCCGTCTCGAGCTGGAGCAGGTCGCCGACGAGCCGTCCGAGCCGGTCGGCCTCGGTGATGATGTCGGCCATGAGGGCTCGTCCATCGTCGGCGACCAGGCCCTCCCGCTCGACGACGTCCGCGTTGGCGCGGATGAGGGCGGCCGGCGTCCGCAGTTCGTGCGACGCGTCGGCCACGAAACGGCGCTGCGCGTCGAACGACCGACGGATCGGGACGAGTGCTCGTCCGGTCACGATCAGGGTCACGATCGCCGCCCCGAAGAGTCCGAGGGCCCCGAGCAGCAGGATGGCGGCGACGACCGTCTGCGACTGGCGATCGTGCAGGACGAGCACGAACCCACCCTGCACGAACCCGGCCTGCTGGCCGCCCACTGGGGTGACCGACACCGTCAGGAGTCGGACAGGCGTCCCGCCGGCGTTCACCGTCCGGATGTCGCGTCCCGTCGCCGTCGCAGCCCGGGCCGCCGCCGCGTCGGGCAATCCAGGCGGGATGCTGACTCGCGACGGGTTGGAGACCACGTTGCCGCCCGCGTCCAGGATGAGGACGAACGTGTCCGACGCGTCGAGGCTGACGTCGTCGGTCTGGTCTACGTCGCTGTCGTGCGGAAGACCGTCGTGCACCGCATCGGCCGTCGCCGTGACGCTCGCGGCCAGGGCGCTGTCGACGCTCTCATCGAGGGCCCGCAACGTCACGATCGCCGTCGCCGCCCCGATCCCGAGGACCAGGAGGGCGACCAGACCGAGGGTGACGGCGAACAGCCGGCGGCGCGTCCGCGCCAGCAATCTGGCGGTCGGGTCGCTCATCGCGGGGTCAGGGTTCCGCCCGAAGGGTGTAGCCGACGCCTCGAACCGTCCGCAACCGGTCGGCTCGACCCAGCTCGTCGAGCTTGCGACGCAGGTAATGGACGTACAGGTCGACGACATTCGAGTAGACGTCGGGCTCCGAACCCCAGACCGCATCGAGGATCTGGTGCCGGGTCAGCACCTGGCCGGCATTCCGGATGAGGTAGCCCAGCAACGCGAACTCGCGCGCCGACAGGTCCACCGAGCGGTCCCCGACCTGGGCGGCGTGGCGCGACTCGTCGAGCTCGATATCGCCGGCGACCAGGCGACTGTCAGACGCCCCGCTGGGCCGACGACCGAGGGCGCGGATCCTGGCAACGAGTTCGGCGAACGAGAACGGCTTGGGCAGGTAGTCGTCGGCGCCGGCATCGAGACCGGCCACCCGCTCCTCCACAGAACCGAGCGCGGTCAGGAGAAGCACCGGCGTGGTGATCCCTTTCTGGCGCAGCAGGCGGAGGACGGTCAGGCCATCGATGTCGGGCAGCTTCCGGTCGAGGACGATGGCGTCGTAGGCCGGTCCGTCAGTCAGGCCGATGGCGGTCACGCCGTCCGGCGCGACGTCCACGACGTGCCGTTCCGCGACCAGCACGCGCCGGATCAGGCCGGCCATCTTCGTTTCATCTTCGACCACGAGGATCCGCATGCCCTGCAGTCTGGGGGCGTATCCGGTCGGGCGTCGAGGCTTCGTGGCCTTTCTTTGAGGCTTCTCATGGAGCGCGGCAAGGCGGCTCGCGAGATCGAAATCGTCGTCGTGGTCCTTCGGGGTCACCTTTGGTCGTCGGCAGCGTCCGATATCCGCCGCTCGACCTGTGCGACACCGCCGCCGACCGGATCCATGCAGTGACGGCTCGATCGTTCGCGAATCCCAGCGCCCGGTGCCTGTACGATCGTCGCGAGAGGAGACCCCGTGGCGGTCAGCGAACGTGCCGGGCGACCGGCCGACCCATCCATCCTGGTCGACATCGACCGACTCATGGCGGCCTACCACGAGGCGCCCGACCCATCCGACTCCACCCAGCGGGTCGCGTTCGGGACGTCCGGCCACCGCGGGTCGTCACTCGACGGCGCCTTCAACGAGGCGCACATCGCGGCCACGACCGAGGCGATCTGTCGGTACCGCGCGAGCCAGGGGACGGACGGACCGCTGTTCATCGGCCGCGACACGCATGCCCTGTCCGGACCGGCCTTCGACACGGCCCTTCGGGGCCTGGTTGCGCACGGCGTGGACGTCCGGATCGACGACGCCGACGGCTACACGCCGACCCCCGTCATCTCGCATGCGATCCTCGTCCATAACCGCGGACGACACGATGGCCTGGCCGACGGGATCGTCGTCACGCCGTCGCACAACCCGCCCGAGGACGGCGGTTTCAAGTACAACCCGCCCAACGGCGGCCCGGCCGACGCGGATGTCACCGGCTGGATCCAGGACGAAGCGAACCGGCTCCTGGAGGCCGGCCTGGACGGGGTGCAGCAGGTATCCCTCGCGGACGCACGCGCGACCGTCACGCCCCACGACTACCTCGGCGCCTACGTGGATGACCTGGCGTCCGTCATCGACATGGACGCCATCCGCGAGTCCGGGCTCCGCCTGGGCGCGGACCCGCTCGGTGGCGCGAGCGTCGCCTACTGGCCGCGCATCGGCGAGCGCTATGGCCTGGACCTGACGGTGACCAACACCACCGTCGACCCCCGGTTCGGGTTCATGACCTGCGACTGGGACGGCCGGATCCGGATGGACCCTTCATCGCCGTACGCGATGGCGCGACTGGTCGAACTGCGCGACCGGTTCGACGTCGCCTTCGGCAACGACACCGACGCGGACCGCCACGGGATCGTCACCCCCGGGGTCGGCCTCATGAACCCGAACCACTTCCTGTCGGTATCGGTCGGGCACCTGTTCGGGGGCGGGCGCGACTGGGGCGCGAACGTCGCGGTCGGCAAGACGCTGGTGTCGTCGGCGATGCTCGATCGGGTCGCGGCCGACCTCGGTCGGCGGCTCCTGGAGGTCCCGGTCGGGTTCAAGTGGTTCGTGTCCGGGCTGGTCGATGGCAGCCTCGGATTCGGCGGCGAGGAGAGCGCCGGAGCCTCGTTCCTGCGCCGGGACGGCACGGTCTGGACGACCGACAAGGACGGCATCATCGCCTGCCTCCTCGCGGCGGAGATGACCGCGAAGAACGGCCGCGACCCAGGCGCGGCATATGTGGCGCTGACCGAGCGGTTCGGCGCGCCGGCCTACCGCCGCGTCGATGCCGCTGCGACGCCCGCCCAGAAGGCCGTCCTCGCCCGCCTCTCGCCCGACCAGGTGACCGCCACCGAACTCGCGGGCGACCCGGTGACGGCGATCCTGACCACCGCGCCCGGCAACGGTGCGGCCATCGGCGGGCTCAAGGTCATGACCGCGTTCGGCTGGTTTGCGGCTCGTCCGTCCGGCACGGAGAACGTCTACAAGGTGTACGCGGAGAGCTTCCGCGGCGATCACCACCTGGAGCGGATCATCGACGAGGCGCAGGCCGTCGTCGGGAGGGCACTGGCATGACCCACGAGCACGAGCAGCACGACCACGAGCACGAGCACCATCACGATCACGATGAGGAGGAGCTCGACTACGCGGCCCAGGTCGAGGCGTTCCGGGCCGACAAGGACGACTTCTTCCGCGACTCCCCGAACAGCCCGCTGCCACACGAGGTCCGCCACGACTTCGCAGGCCTCCCCTACTTCCCGATCGACGAGGCGCTCCGATTCGAGGGCCTGGCGCTGGAGGAGTACGCCGGCGACCAGCCGACATCGTTCCAGATCCCGACCTCCGATGGGCAGCTCAAGCCTGCCCACCGGGCCGGGTCATTCGCCTTCGAGATCGGCGGCGAGCCGCGGCGCCTGACCGCGTACGTCCTCGATGGCGGCCACTCGCATTCGCTGTTCGTGCCGGTCCTGGACGCCACGAGCGGACACGAGACCTATGGCGCCGGCCGCTACCTTGACCTCGAGCCCGAGGACGACGGGACCTATGTCATCGACTTCAATCTCGCCTATCACCCGTCGTGCGTCTACTCGCCCTACTACTCGTGCCCGCTGACCCCGGCCGAGAACCGGCTGCCCGACCGGATCGGGGCCGGCGAGCGCCTTGCCGAGGGCGACGCCGGGCACTGATCGATCGACCCAGCAGAGCTGGAGCGGACCGTGTCGATCCGTCGTCGGGACATGACTGAGGTCAGATGTGATCACCATGGCCACCTCGGCGACGTTGGTGATGAGCGCCGCCTTCGAGATGAGGTACGCGGACGCCGCCATCAGCAGGACGTTCGAGCCGACGGCGAGGAACCCGAGGACGGCCCCGAACGCGATCCAGCCGCGGTGGGTGGCGGTCAGCGCAAGGAGCCGGCGGATGACCGTCACGGATCGAGGTCCGGCGCGTCCGCTGCCGCTGCGAGCGATCGGCGGTACGGCCCCTGCCCGTGGCGAGGTCCGCCGGCGCGCCGGTCTCGACGACCCGACCGTGATCGAGGACCACGATGTCGTCGGCGGTCTCCACCAGGCGAAGGCGATGCGACACGACGAGCACGGTCCGACCGCGCGTGGCCAGACGGGCGACGGCATCGCGGATCGCCGTCTCGCTCTCGGCGTCGAGGTGCGATGTCGCCTCGTCAAGGATGACCAGCCAGGCGTCGACGAGGAATGCCCCGGCGATGGCGAGCCGCTGACGCCGGCCGCCACTGAGCCGAAGCCCGTCCTCGCCGACCGGCGTGTCGAAGCCCCTGGGGAGCGCCCTGATGAATGCCGCGGCCCCAGCCTGTTCGGCCGCAGCGACGAGGTCCGCGTCCGTCGCATCGGGGCGGGCGAGCCGGAGGTCGTCCGCGACCGTGCCGTGGAACAGGTGCGGACGCTGTGGGACCCACGCGACGTGCGCCCGCCACGAACCGATCTCGATGCTCTCGAGCGGCATGTCGCCGACGAGGATCCGTCCGGCGTCGGGTACGACGAAGCGCAGGAGCAGGTTGGCGATGCTCGTCTTGCCCGCGCCGGTCGCGCCGATCAGGGCGACCACCCGGCCCCGGCCGATGACGAGATCGAGGCCGTCGAGCGCACGGTCGTCGCGGCCGGGATAGGTGAAGCGCACGCCGCTGAACCGGATGTCGGTCGCCGTCGGAATCGCGCGCTCGACGTGGGCAGCGCCGCCGGCACGGGCTCGTCGAGGATCGCGAACAGGCGCGCCGCGACAGACCGTCGGGCCGCGCCGGCGTGATAGAGCGTCGCCAGGGTCCGCAGCGGCAGGAAGAACTCGGGGACGATGATGAGGACGGCGAGAGCCCGGTCGAACGCGATCGAGCCGTCCATCAGCCGCAGGCTGATCTCGACGGCCACGAGTGCGACGGCCACTGCGCCGCCCCATTCGAGCACGAGCGAGGTCTGGAACGCGGTCCGGAGCACCTCCATCGTCGTGTCGCGGTACTGCCGGCTGATCGTCGCGATGGTGGCGACCTGCTCCCGGCTGCGGCCGAACATCTTGAGCGTGGCGAGACCGCTGAGCATGTCGAGAAAGAACGCGCCCAGATAGCGGACCTCGGTGAAACGCCGGTCCGTGATGCCCCGTGCGCGTCCGCCGATGAAGCCGAGTAGCAGGACGAGGATCGGCCCGGTGAAGAGCAGGACCAGGGCAGTCGGCGGGTCGAGCACGACGACGACCGCCAGGACCAGGACGGGCACCGCGAACTCTAGAACCGATCAGAAGGCGTCGGTCCGCACGCGGCGGGTCGGCGCCTTGGCTGGAGCCGTCTTCGCCTCCGTCGATGCGACCGAATGAGCGGCCTCCGTCGAGAGCAACGACGGCTCCGGCACCTCGGCGGGCGGAGCCCTGTGCTCGAAGCCCTGTGCGCCCATCGCGGTCGCCCGCGCCTCGGCGATGTCGTCGAGGACGCCACCTCGGCACAGCAGGTGGGCGACGATGCCCGTCCAGCCGGTCTGATGCGACGCACCTATGCCGGCCCCGGTATCGCCGTGGAAGTACTCGTGGAACAGCAGCAGGTCATGCCATTCCGGGTCGGTCCTGAACTTCTCGATCGTGCCCTGGACCGGACGACGGCCGTCGGCATCGGGCATCCAGATCGACGCGATCCTGTGGGCAAGATCGGCCGCCACGTGGCGCAGCCGGACCTGCTTGCCCGAACCCGTCGGGTATTCGACGGTGTAGCCCGCCCCGAACCACGCGTCCCAGTTCCGCAACGACTGGATGACCATCAGCTGGATCGGCATCCAGATCGGCCCGCGCCAGTTGGAGTTGCCGCCGAACATCCCCGAGGTCGACTCACCCGGCTCGTAGTCGACGCTGGCCGATAGCCCTTCCACGTCCAGGTGGAACGGCTCCGCGAGGTGTCGCTTCGACAATGCCCGGAGGCCATAGGGCGACAGGAAGCCGTCCTCGGCGAACATCTCGCGCAGGAGCATCCCCAGCCGGGCCGGCGGGACCACGCTGATCAACTGCGATTCGCGGCCCGGACGTCCGCTGACGAAGCCCCCCAGCCGCAGCGTCTCCTCGGACACGTCCAAGCCCTCGAGGAAGCGCGCGAAGCGCTTGCCGAGCGCCTGGCCGCGTCGGACGATCTGCATGGGGACGACCGCGGACGGCAGGAGCGGGATCAGGCCGACCATCGAGTGGACCTTGATCGGCACCGTCGTGCCGTCACCGAGCCTGAGCGCGTCGTAGTAGAAGCCATCCGTCGCGTCCCACAACCCGCTCCGGTTCATCGCTGCCGAGATACGGACGCCGTGCTCGAGGAACGTCGTCATCAGGTCCTCGTAGGCCGGGTCGGCCTCGGCCAGGACCGTCGCGATCGCCAGCATGGAGTTGCAGTACAGGAACATCCAGGCGGTGGCGTCGGATTGTTCGAGCTCCATCCCGGGCGGGATGTGCGAGCGATCGAAGGCGCCGATGTTGTCCAGGCCGAGGAACCCGCCCGAGAACAGGTCGTTGCCTTCCATGTCCTCCCGGTTGAGCCACCACGTGAAGTTCAGCAGGAGCTTGTGGAAGATGCGCTTCAGGAAGTCGAAGTCCTTGCGGCCATCGATGTGCCAGACCTGCAGGGCAGCCGCGGCATGGACCGGTGGGTTCACATCGTCGAACGACCATTCGTAGGCCGGCAGCGCCCCGTTCGGGTTCTGGAACCATTCCCGGCACAGCACCAGCAACTGGTATTTGGCGAAGGCCGGATCGATGTGGGCGAGCGTGACCGCATGGAAGGCCAGGTCCCAGGCTGCGAACCAGGGGTATTCCCACGGGTCGGGCATCGACAGGATGTCGGCCGCGTCGAAATGCCGCCAGCCGGCGTTCCGTCCCGCCTTGCGCTCGGGCGGCGGGGCCGGCTGGCCCGGGTCGCCGTCGAGCCAGCGAGCCACGTCGTAGCCGTAGTACTGCTTGCTCCAGAGCATGCCCGCGAAGGCCTGCCGGATGATCCGGGACTCCTCGTCGGTCCCGTCCGGTCGGCGCAGGTCCTCGTAGAACTCGTCCGCCTCGCTCTCGCGCCTGCGCATCATCGACTCGAAGCGCGATCCGAGGGGCCCGGTCACGCCGTCAGACGCGGGCGCCTGCGGCTTCGACCGTCCGTCGCTCGACCGGGGCGTCCTCGTCAGGCGGAGCCGGATCTCGGCCGATCCGCCGGCCGGGACCGTGACCTCGTACCAGGCGGTCGCCTTCGTGCCGGTCTGGTCCGGGTTGACCGTCAGCGAGCCCGTGGTCACGTGGTCGTTGATGCCGTCCTTCGGGTACGGGGTCGTCGGCGGGGCGCCGTCGATCCGCGCGACATTGGTCTCGTTCTCGCAGAACAGCAGGGTCGGCCGCGTGCCGTCCGGCGCGCGCCCGACCTGCAGGGTGTAGTCGCCGAGAAGGTCGTGCCTGGCCAGGATGGCGGAGCCGTCATTGCTCGCGCTCAGGACCGGCCGCTCGACCGATGGATCGAACGCCCACTCGTTCCGGAACCAGAGGTGCGGCATCACATGCAGGGTCGCCGCCTCAGGGCCCTGGTTGCGGATGACGACGCGCATCAGGATGTCGGTGGGGTCGGCCTTCGCGTAGTGGACCTCGACGATCCAATAGCGGTCGTCGTCGAAGATGCCGGTATCGATCAGCTCGTACTCGGGCTCGAGCTTGGAGCGGCGTCCGTTCTCCTCGATGAGTTCCTCGTAGGGGTAGGCCGCCTGGGGGTAGTGGTAACGCCACCGCAGCCAGGCGCTGCTCGGCAGCGCATCGAGGAACCACCAATATTCCTTGACGTCCTCGCCGTGGTTGCCCTCCGCGTTGCTCAGCCCGAACATCCGCTCCTTGATGATCGGGTCCTTCCCGTTCCACAGGGCGAGGCCGAGGCACAGCCGGTTAAAGACGTCGGAGATGCCGGCCATCCCGTCCTCGTTCCAGCGATAGACCCGGGATCGCGCGTGGTCGTGCGGGAACGAGGACCACGCATCGCCGTTCGCACTGTAGTCCTCGCGCACGCCACCCCACGCCCGCTCGCTCAGATACGGGCCCCACCGGTACCAGGGGCTCGCCTCGGTCCAGCCCTCCTCGGGGTGACCGGCGTCCGCCATCCGCTTGCGTTCCGCGTCACTCATCGCGTCATCCTGCCGGCTGCAACGACGTTCGTCCGCCCGGCGGCGAGCAGGACGGTGGACCGCGGCTGCACCGTGTAAGTCGGGCCGTCGATCGGCTCGGCGTCGCCGATGTCGACCACGAGATCGTCGGGCGAGGCCAGGTTCGTGTCGATGATCCGGCGCCAGCCGGCACGGCTGTCGGCGGGCTGCGGGAGCGCGAAGTCGAGGGGCTCCCACCACGCGTTGAAGATCAGGTGGATGGCACCGGCCTCGGAGCGCATGGTCATGGCGATCGAATGCGAGTCGTCGCCGAAGTCCGGTCTGCCGACCTCGATGCCGCTCCATTCGATCGACGCATCCTTGAGGAGGTCGAGCAGACCGGCGTCGGGCGGCACGTCGAGGATGGTCCGGATCCGGCGCCGGATCGAGATCAGGCCCTTGGTGAACCGGAGGATGTCCGCGTGGCGCTCGAGGCCGGTCCAGTCGAACCAGCTGGTCGGATCGTCCAGGCCGTAGCCGTTATTGTTGCCGCCCTGCGTCCGACGGATCTCGTCGCCCATCAGCAGCATCGGCGCGCCGAGCGACAGCAGGTCGAAGACGAGGAGGTTCTTGATCTGGCGCCGGCGCAGGGCCTCGATCGCCGGGTCGTCCGTCGGACCCTCCACCCCGCAGTTCCAGCTCAGGTTGCCGTCGCTGCCGTCGCGGTTCCCTTCGCCGTTCGCCTCGTTGTGCTTGCGCTCGTACGAGACGAGGTCGTTCAGGGTGAAGCCGTCGTGGCAGGTGACGAAGTTGATGCTGGCGCCCGGCTCGCGATGCTTGTGGCCGTAGATGTCCGGGCTGCCGAGGAAGCGCTGGCTGACCGCCTGGACGGTCCCTCGGTCGCCCTTCACGAAGGCGCGGACGTCGTCCCGGAAGCGGCCGTTCCACTCGGACCAGCGGTCGCCGACGAAGCTGCCGACCTGGTATAGGCCGCCGGCGTCCCAGGCCTCGGCGATGAGCTTCGTGCCGGCCATGACCGGGTCCGTCTCGATCTCCCACAGGGTCGGCGGGTCGGCCATCTGGTTGCCGAGCCGGTCGCGCGACAGGACGGCCGCGAGGTCGAAGCGGAAGCCGTCGACGTGCATCTCCTGGACCCAGTAACGCAGGCTGTCGATGATCAGCCGGCGGACGATCGGCCCGTTGGCGTTGAGGGTATTCCCGCAGCCGCTGTCGTCTATGTAGTCGCCGTCGGCGTCGAGCAGGTAGTAGTCGTCGTTGGCGAGGCCGCGGAACGAGATGGCCGGGCCGTCCGGGCCGGCCTCCGCGGTGTGGTTGAAGACGACGTCGAGGATGACCTCCAGCCCCGCCCGGTGGAGGGCCCTGACCAGGTCCCGGAACTCGTCGACCGCCGCGACCGGGTCGCCGGGCACGCTCGCGTACTGGGCGTGCGGAGCGAAGAAGCCGACCGGCTGGTAGCCCCAGTAGTTGACCAGACCAGCCGGCGCAGCCAGCCGGTCGAACTGGAAGACAGGCAGCAATTCGACCGCGGTGACCCCGAGGTCGACGAGATACGGGATCCGGTCGATGAACCCGGCGTACGTCCCGCGCCGGCCGGGGGCGACGCCCGAACTCGGGTCCGCGGTGAATCCCTTGACGTGGGCCTCATAGATGATCGTGCGCTGCAACGGCCGCTCGATCGGCCGGTCACCCTCCCAGTCATAGTGGGCGAGGTCGATGACGACGCTCCTCATGGTGGGCACGCCGAGCGCGTCCTCGCCGGTTTCGACCCGGCGGTAGGCGGCCGCGGTGGCCACCCCGCGTCCGTACGGATCGAGCAGGATCGAGTCGGCATCGAAGCGCAGTCCGTCGGCGGGCGCCCACGGCCCGTCGGCGCGATAGGCGTAGTGCTGGCCGGCACCGATGCCGGGCACGTGGATATGCCAGTACGCGCCGGTCCGATCGCGATCGCGGTCCAGGTGGATGACACGCGCCGGCGCAACGTCGTCCGCGCCGTCGAACAGGAGCAGGTCGATCGCGCTGGCCCGTTTGGCGTACAGGACGAAGTCGACGCCACCATCGACGATGGTCGCGCCGAGACGATCGTGAGCGCCCGGCGTCAGGCCGGCCGGACGCGGGGCGTGCGCGTCGGGCGGAAGGTCGGGACTCCGTGTCGCCGTCGCCATCGTTACAGGCCGACGCTCGCCTGCATCATCCCGCCATCGGCCACGAATGTCGTCGCGGTGCTGTATGACGCCTGATCCGAAGCCAGGAAGGCGACCAGGGCGGCGATCTCGGACGGCTCGGCGACGCGACCGATCGGGATGGCGCTCTCGAGCCTGGCCTTGGCGGCCGGGTCGGACAGGGTCACTTCGTCGATCGGGGTGTGGACCGCGCCGGGCGCGACACCGACGACCGTGATGCCGTGGGGAGCGAGTTCCACCCCGGCGGTCCTGGTCAGCATCCGGACGCCACCCTTGGCCAGGCAGTAGGGCGCGTTGCCCGGCATCGGCCAGTCCTCGTGGATCGAGCTGATGTTGATGATCCGGCCGCCGCCACCCTGGGCGATCATCTGCTTGGCGGCCAGCTGGACGCCGAAGAAGGCGCTCTTCAGGTCGATCGCGATGACCAGGTCGAACTGGTGCTCGGACGTCTCGAGGGTCGACGTCCGCGTCTCCATGCCGGCGTTGTTGACCAGGATGTCGAGCCGCCCGAAGGCGCTGACGGTGCTGTCTACGAGCTTCTGGATGTCCGCGACGCTCGAGACGTCGGCCTGGATGACCTGGGCCTTGCCGCCGGCGGCCTCGATCTCCGTCTTGGCTGCGAGCGCCGCGTCCTCGTTCTTGTGGTAGTTGATGGTCACCGCCGCGCCCTGACGGGCGAGCTCCATGGCGATCGCGCGGCCGATGCCGCTGTCGCTGCCGGTGACGATGGCGGCCTTGCCCTGCAATGACATCCGGTCCTCCTCGTGTCGTTCGACGGTCGGTCGGTGGCTCAGCTGAGCCGCTCGAGCAGCTGGTCGCCCACCCGCAGCGCATTGGCCATCGCGGTCAGGGCGGGGTTCACCGCCCCGATGCTAGGGAAGAAGCTGGTATCGACGACGTACAGGTTGTCCAGCTCGTGGGCCTTGCAATTGACATCCAGGGCCGAAGGAGCAGGGTCCGTGCCGAACCGGACGGTCCCGGCCTGGTGGGCGCAGCCGGCGATGGGGATCTCGTTCTTGAGATAGCCGGTCCGCGGCAGCAGGTGCTCCGGATGCATCCCGAGGTTGCCCAGCATCGATTTCAGCTGGTGATAGAGCCGGTCTTTCGGCTCCTGATTGTTGGGCGTGTAGCTCGGGCGGATCTTGCCGTCGCTCGTCAGCGTCACCCGGTTGTCGGGGGCGGGCAGGTCCTCGGTCGACAGCCAGAAGTCGACCGCGTGGGTCGCGACGTCGGTCAGAGAGAACATCGGCGCGAGCTTGGTCTGGAGCGGTTTCTCCCCCTTGAACATCTCGGCGTCGGACTTGCCGACCATCTGGATGTTGCCCATCGGGAACGCGAAGTCCTTCGAGCCGAAGTAGGAGTCGTTCAGCCCGAGCGTCTTCTCGAACATCGTCGGGTTGGGTTCCTTGGAGATGGCCAGGACCGCCACGCTGTTGTGGAACATGTAGTTCCGGCCGACCTGGCCCGATCCGTTGGCGAGGCCGTTCGGATGCCGATCGCTGGCCGAGGCGAGCAGGATCTTGGCCGAGTTGGCAGCCCCGGCGGAGACGACGACGATGTCCGCGTCGTACGTCTCCTCGGTGTCATCACGCTCGACGATCACCCGCTCGACCGCGCTCCCGGTCGCATCGGTCTCGAGCCGGGTGACCACGGAGCGGGTGCGGATCGACACGTTCGCGTGCTCGAGCGCCGGCCGGACGCCGAGCATCTCCGCGTCGGACTTGGCCTGGACCAGGCACGGGAAGCCGTCGCACGTCCGGCACCGGATGCAGTGACTGTTGGGCCGGTCGTCCTCGAGCAGGCGGACGCCGCAGGGCGCGTGGAACGGGTTGAAGCCCGCCCGCTCCAGGTCGTCCGACAGCTGCTGGATGCGCGGTTCGTGGGTCAGCGCCGGGAAGGGGTACTGAGCGCTGGCGTGGCCCTCGGTCGCGTCCTCGCCGTGGTCCCCGTGGACCTCGTACAGGTGCTCCGCATTCGTGTAGTACGGCTCCAGGTCGTCGTACGAGATCGGCCAGGCGGGCGAGATGCCGTCGTGGTGGCGCAGCTCGCCGAAGTCCTGCGGACGGAGGCGGTACAGCGCCGCGCCATACAGCTTGGTCGCACCACCGACCGCGTAATGGATGCCGGGCTGGAACGGCTTGTCCTGGTGGTCGTACCAGGTCTCCTTCGGCACGTACCGGTTCTCGACGAAGACCTCCTTCGAGTCCCAGTTCTCGACCTCGCGGGGCAGCCAGTTGCCGCATTCGAGGATGAGGACCCTCTTGCCCGACGGCGCGAGGTGCCGGGCAAGGGTGCCGCCGCCGGCGCCGCTGCCGATGATGATGACGTCGTGACGACCGTCGCTGGACACGATCCCCTCCAGTCCGCCGGGTGGCGCAGTGTCAGTCGGCCGCGGCGCCTGCGGTCACCGGCTCGTCGATGTCGTCGTCTTCCTAGACCATCCGGGGCGTCCCGCTCCGATCGAGGGCCTGCGGGGCACGATCCTTGCCGAAGTAGTCCTGCGCCCAGCTCTTGAAGGCATCGACACGGTTGCTCCTGCCGGTCATGAGCGCCGCGTGGACGCCGAGCCATGCGGCGAACGCCATCCTGCCGTGCAGCTCGACGCCCTTGACCTGGGCGACGGCCGCTCCCCGGCCGATCATGGCCATGGTCCCCTTGTCGAGATACGAGAACGGCTTGGCGGGCCTCTTCGCGACGTCGGCGAGGATCGTCCGGGCGGCCGCGCTTCCACTCTGCAATGCGACCGAGCCGAGCTGTGGATGCGTCTTGCCATCCTTGGCGGGGATGTTCGCGATGTCGCCGATCACGAGGATGCCGGGGAAACCGGCGACCGTGAAGTCCGTGGCGACGTCGATCCGGCCTCCCCGGCCCTGCGGCAGCCCGCTTGCACCGGCGATCGGCGCGGCCATCAAGCCACCGCCCCAGATCACGCAGCGTGTCTTGATCGTCGTCCCGTCGGTCAGGGTCACGTGGCCGGGGCCGATCGCCTTGACGCTCTTCCCCAGGAGCAGTTTGACGCCATCCTTCTCGAGGATGCCCGCCGCGTAGGCGTGACCCTTGTCGGCGAACATCCTCAGCAGCGCCGTGCCGTGGTCGACGAGGCGGACCGTCGCCCGCGGCGCCAGCTCCGGGAATTCGTGGAGGATAGTCGTGTGGATCATCTCGGACAGCGCACCAGCAACCTCGACGCCGGTCGGGCCGCCCCCGACGATGACGAAATCGATGGCGCCCTCGTCGACCAGGCCGGGGTCGCGATCGGCCTCCTCGAAGGCCTGGACGATGCGGGTCCGCAGCCGATCAGCATCGTCGAGCGAGTAGAGCGGGAAAGCATGCTCGGCGCCGGGCGTCCCGAAGAAGTGCGGTCGGGAGCCGGCGGCAAGGACCACGTAATCGCCGGCATACGTCTCGCCGGTGCTCGTGGTCACGCTCCAGGCGACCGGGTCGAGACTGACGACCTCGCCCCGCTTTGCGGTGAAGCCCGCGTATTCCTCGGCGATCTTGCGCAGCGGAAACGCGATGTCCCGGGCGGCGAGCATCGACGTCGCGACCTGGTATAGCAAGGGCTGGAACTGGTGGTAGTCGTTCTGGTCGACGAGGGTGACGCGGACGTCCTTGTTCGAGGCGAGCGTGCGAGCGCAGGCGACACCCGCGAAACCGCCACCGACGACGACGACGTGGGTCTGGGCGTCCTCGGTCATGCCTGATCGACGAAGCGCGGGGCCGCAGCGAGGCGCACGGCGAGTCGTGGCGGGGCGGTCTCGAGAAGCATCGCGAGATGTTCGGCGAGGAGGTCGGTCGCATGCCCGCCGATATCAGTCACGGCTCTAACGAGTTCGGCTTCGAAGAGCGCATCGCCATGCCACGGTGGAACGTCCGTCCCGGCGGGGCAGAGCGCGTCCTCCAGGATCGCCCGGACGATCTCCTCGATCCGTTGACGGGCGTACGCGGAACGCAGGTTCCGTTCGATCACCCGAGCATCGCTGGCGGGGATGGACGCGCGCGCGCCCGGGGAGTGGATCGTCGACGTCGGCATCCAGTCACCTCACACTCCCCCCGTGGCCTCCTCCGGCCGATGTCGCGGAGGGACCCCCGGGGCGGCGTGACTGCGGCGTCCGCGCAAGGGTGCTTCGGCAGTTGCGCCGTTCGACCGCGAGCAGGTCGGACCGCGATTCTACGCCTCGACCCGATCGCGGTAGATGTCATTCCGTTAACGCGACGTTTCCTTTTCAGCCGGTCGAGGCGATCTCGCGCTTCCGACGGGCGACGTAGGCATCGAGGGCATCGGTCACGGCCGGGTCGAGGGTCGACGGCGCCGCTTCGGCCAGGAGCCGTTTCCAGATCGTGCTGGCGCGTTCGGTTGCGGTCCGGGCCCCGTCCGATTCCCACGTCTCGAAGTTGCGCCAGTCCGACACCAGCGGCCGATAGAACGCGGTCTCGTAGCGCTCCAGGGTGTGGGCCGTCCCGAAGAAGTGGCCGCCGGGTCCCACATCGGTCATCGCTGCGAAGCCGAGGCTGGCCTCGTCGACGGGGATCGGCTGGAGCACCTCCGACATCATCTGGAGGATCTCCGCGTCGATGATCAACTTCTCGAACGAGGCGGTCAGGCCGCCTTCGAGCCAGCCCGCGCCCTGGTACAGCAGGTTGACACCGCCCATGATCGCGCCCCACACGGCCATCTCGGATTCGTAGGCGGCCTGGGCGTCGACGACGTTCGATGCGGTCGCATTGGACGACCGCCATGGCAGGCCGTAGCGCCTCGCCAGCTGGCCGCTGGCGAGCTGAGCCTTGACCGACTCCGGCGTTCCGAACGCGGGCGCGCCGGTCCGCATGTCCACGTTCGAGGTGAAGGCGCCGTAGACCATCGGCGCGCCGGGCCGGACGACCTGCGACAGGGCGACCAGGAAGAGAGCCTCCGCGTTCTGCTGGGCGAGCGCGCCGGCAAGCGAGACCGGGCTCATCGCACCGGCCAGGGTGAACGGTGTCGCCACCACCGGCTGGCCGTGGAGAACCATCTCCATCAGCCCGTCGCCCATCGGGCCGTCGAGGCGTAGCGGCGAGTTGGTGTTGATGACGGTCATCAGCGACGGTTCGCGCACGAGATCGTCCGGGGTCACGCCACGGATGAGGCAGGCGACCTCGATGGCGTCCTGGACCGGCCGCGCGCCGAAGCCGAGGCACTGCCAGGTCTTGTCGAGTTCGACAGCGAACGTCCGGTACATATCGAGATGGCGGGTCTCGACCGGCAGGTCGTTCGGCTCGAGCGGGCCGCCGCCCTCCTGGTGGATGACTTCGAGCGCGCCGATGATCCGGACGTAGTCCACGAAGTCCGCGAAGTTTCCCGAGCGCCGCCCTCGATCGAGGTCGCTGACGAAGGCCGGGCCGCCGACGGCCCCGAACACCAGGTTCGACCCGCCGAAGCGGATGGTCCGGTCAGGGTTTCGGGCGTGCAGGTCGAACTCCCGTGGCGCCGTCGCGATCAGCGCCTCGACCTGGTCGGGATCGAGCCGGACGCGCCGGTTCGTCCGGTCCACCCGCGCGCCGGCACCGGCGAACGCGTCGAGCGCCCGGTCGCCGAGCACCTCCAGGCCGATCTCGGCCAGGATCCTGAGCGAGGCCCGGTGGATCGTCTCGACATGGTCGGCCGACAGCACCTCGACCGGCCGGAACGGGCTGGTCAGGCGCCGCCACGGCAGCTGCGTGAGGCCGGGTGCGGCCCGGCGTGGCCGGCGGTGCGGGCCCGGATGTGCGTCGGCTGGCTGGTCCACGCTTGGATGCTAGCGGGCTGTCCGTCCCGTGCCGTCCGCGTCCCGGCGCGCGCGCTCTCCGTGGCCTGCCCGCGCGCGCCGATTTCTCATGCCTGTCTCAGAGTCCCGGCGCCAAATGAACGTGCGGAGCGCTCCTGTCTGGGCGCGGTGCGCCATCGAACGGTCTCGGGAGACATCATGAAGCTCAAGATCCTGGCCCGCTCGATCTGATCACTGCCCTGGGCTACGAATGACAAGGAGATCACTGTGACCTACGACCGGCCGGCAGCATCACCGTCATCCCGTGACGAAGCGGTAGGCTGACCTCATGCATCTGCTCGTCATCGAGGACGACCCGCGGCTCGTTCGCCTGCTTCGGCGCCTCCTCGAGGAGGACCGCCACATCGTCGAGACCGCGACGACCGGGATCGACGGCCTCGACATCGCCGAGGCGACGACTGGGATCGAGGTCGTCATCCTCGACATCGGCCTGCCCGACATCTCCGGCCTCGAGGTCGCCCGGCGCGTCCGCGCCACCGGCTCAGAGGTCGCGATCCTGATGCTGACCGCACGCGACACCGTCGGTGACCGGGTGACCGGGCTCGATGCCGGTGCCGACGACTACCTCGTCAAGCCGTTCGCCTACGAGGAGCTGGCCGCCCGCCTGCGGGCGCTCGGGCGTCGGGGGGCGACCGCGCGGCGACCAGAACCCAAGCTCGTGGCCGGGCCGATCGTGCTCGACGAGATGTCGCGCCGGGTCACCCTCGATGGCAAGACCGTGGACCTGAGCCCGCGCGAGTTCTCGCTGCTGGAATGCCTGCTCCGTCACCCCGGCCAGACGCTGTCCCGTGACCAGCTCCTCGACCAGGCTTGGCCGTTCAGCGTGGCGGTCACCCCTAACGCCGTCGACGCCTACGTCCACTACCTGCGCGACAAGCTCGGATCGGCCGGTAAGCTGATCGAGACGGTCCGCGGCGTGGGCTATCGTCTGGCAGATGCCTGACGGGATCCTCCTCCCGACCGAGACCACCGCACCCGAGCTGGCCGCCGATACCGCCGACAGCCGGCTCCTTCGACACGTTCGCCGCAACCTCGTCCTGTGGAGCGGCGGCACGACCCTGCTGATCCTCGTCGCCCTCGCGGTGGCGCTCTACTTCGCCGCCGCGAGTTCGCTCGCGAGCGCCGGTACGGACCAGCTCCAATCGCGGATGAGCCAGGCCAAGGGCGAGCGCCCGAACCCCGACGACCGGTCCGTCTACGGCTTCGTCTTCGGGGGTGGCGGGACGTACGGGATGATCCTCGACCCGGAGGGCAACGTCGTGCTCGGGCCGCGTGAGCAGCGTCCGCCGCCTGGCCTGCCGTACGAGCCGGGCGTGACGGCCGCGGCAGCGACCGGCAAGGACATCACGACCGCGACGGTCGGCACCATCCCAGTCCGGATCCTGACCGAGACCGTCGACATCCCGCAGCGCGGTACCTACACCATCCAGATCGTCCAGGACCGGACCGCCGAGCAGCAGACGCTCCAGGTCATCCTGTTCGTCCTGATGGTGGGTGGCCTGCTGGTGCTCATCGTGTCGTTCGGGTTCGGGGCGATCTACGCGCGACGGGCGCTCGTCCCGATCCGCGAATCGCTCCGGAACCAGCGTGTCGCGCTGCGGCGGCAGCGCGAGTTCGCGGCCGACGCCAGCCACGAGCTGCGCACCCCGCTGACCGTCATCCGAAGCAGCGTCGAGTATCTCGAACGCCACAGGGACGAGCCGGTCGCGACCGTCGGGTCGGCCCTCGAAGACATCGACGACGAGGTCAGCCATATGACCGCCATCGTGGAGGACCTGCTGCTGCTCGCCCGATCGGATTCCGGGGCTGTCGCCCTGGAGCACGTTCCGGTCGATCTCGGCGACGTCGCGGCCGATGGGGCATCGGCGATGGGCAAGCCCGCGACGGACCGTGGCGTCCGGGTCGAGGTCGATCCGCAGCCGGCGGTCGTGGCCGGCGATCCGGCCCGGCTCCGCCAGTTGGTGATGATCCTCGTGGACAACGCCATCCGGCACAGCCCGACCGACGGACGGGTCGGCGTGGCCGTGCGTGCCGTCGGGACCGGTGCGTCGCTGACGGTCGAGGACGACGGCCCGGGCATCCGACCAGAGGATCTGCCTCACCTGTTCGAACGGTTCTATCGCGCACCCGGCGCACCGGGCGGGGGGACGGGACTCGGTCTCGCCATCGCGAAGTGGATCGTGGATCGCCACGGCGGGCGCATCGAAGTGGCCAACCGGGTCGAAGGCGGCGCCCGGTTCATCGTCAGCCTGCCGGCCGCAGGCGGTCTCCAGGGCTGAGGCGCCGGACGCCGTGGTCGGCCTGCCGGCCGTCGCTGCCGTCCTGACCGAATCAGATCGTGCGGACCAGGTACCGCTCCATCCCCTCGGTCCAGACCACCCGGTCGTCATCGGTGATGGCGTAGGCCGCGTAGTCCGCGGTCTCGGGCTCGGACGCGAGCCAGCGCAGGCCGTCGAGGCCCATGGCGAAGACCGCGGTCGCATACGCATCCGTGAACGCAAGCCCGGGCCCGACGAGGGTCACGGACCGGAGCCCGTGCGCCGTCCGGCCGCCCGCTCGCGGATCCGTGATGTGCCCGCCGCGTTCATAGTTGCCGGACGTGGCCACCGCCCGGTCCGACACGGACAGCACGGCCGCGACCTTGTCGGCGTGGTTGGGATGACGGATGCCGACCCGCCACGGACGGCCCGGCTCGGCCTCACCCCGGGCGACGATGTCGCCCCCGGCGTCGACCCAGTAGTTGCGGCCGCCGGCACTGTCGATCAGCCAGGCCGCCTCCTCGACCGCCCAGCCTTTCACGAAGCCCGACGGATCGAGCCGACCGTCCGGACGATGCGCTCGGGCGTCGAACGCTCCGCCGGTGACGACCGCAAGGTGATCGCAGACGGCCATGACGTGGCGCACGTCGAGACTGCACGCCTCGAGCTCTATCTCGCCGCGGGCCAGCCGGCTGACCTCGCTGTCGTCGCGATACGTGCTGAACCGCGCGTCGACGTCACGCAGCTGGTCGATCGCGTCATCGACGACGGCCGGCGCGATGGATGGGGGGCGGACGTCGATGCTGATGGTCGTGCCCATGACGGATTCGACCCGGCGTATCGTCGGCGGCCCGACCGCGATCATGCGATGCCGGCCTGGTCCAGTGCCGCCTGGAGCGACCTGGTGTAGGCGTCGCTGGTGTAGGTCGCTCCCGAGACGAGATCGATCTTCGCGCTCTGCGCCTGAAGCGCCTCGTTGTGGAGGATCGGTTCTGCGTAGCTCGAGATGGAGCCCGAGCGGCGGCCGGTCGGGAGCTGCAGGGCGACGACGTCGGATACCTTGCCGTTGGCGACGACGACCTCGACCTGGACGGGCCCGTACTGCGTGGAGACGACGGGCCCGGCAACGGTGGCCGACGCGGCGGCACCCTTGCTCGCGGGCGTCGGGGTCGCCGCGGCGCCCGGCGCGGTCGGCCTCGCGGTCGCGCCCGGCTTTGGCGTCGCGCCCGGGGCGGTGCCCGTTCGGGCACTCGGCTGTACGACGGCGAGGTTGCCACCCGTTCGGTCGAGCGGCGTCTGGTCGGGGGTCTTGAAATTGATCAGCAGGATGAGCGCGACCGCGGTGATCGCCAGGGCCACGAAGCCACGCTTCGGCATCGAACGTCCCCGCCTAGCTCTGCGGGGCGCCCGACGCCAGCGAGATCAGCGAGGCGGCATCTGCGATGGGGATCGCGAATCCGAGGCCCGCGGCATCGCTCGAGACGGCGGTGTTGATGCCGATGACACGCCCGCTCGCGTCGAGCAACGGCCCGCCGCTGTTGCCGGGATTGATCGCAGCATCGGTCTGAAGGAGACCCGTCAAAGTAACGGGCTGTCCGGTCTGGTCGTCACGGACCGTGATCGTTCGCCCGGTCGCAGACAGGATGCCCTTGGTCACGGTCTCGGTGAAGGTGCCGAGCGGGCTGCCGATGGCGATCGCTGTCTGACCGACCTGGAGAGTCGACGAATCGCCGATCGTCGCCGGATGCAGGCCGGTCGCATCGATCTTGATGAGCGCGAGGTCCTTGTCAGGGGATTCCTTGACGACGGTGGCCGGGAACTGTTGCCCGTCGGACAGTTCGACGGTCAGCGACTGGCTGCCGGCGACGACGTGCTTGTTGGTCAGGATGTAGCCGTTGGCTGTCAGCACGATGCCCGATCCGACACCGGTCGACGGGATCTGTCCGAAGCCGCGCGAGGAGAACCCCTGCGACGTGATGGTCACCACCGAGTCGCGGACTGCGGCGACGACAGCCGTCAGATCCGGAGCCGCCGTCGCGTTCGGACCGCTCGAACCGCTGGCGACCACGACGGCGGCATGGGCGGCGGGGGCAGCGGACGACCTGACCGGCCCGAGTGGCCCGGCCACGAGAGCTGCCGTGCCACCGGCCGCAAGAGATGCGGACAGGATCGCGACACCGACGATGGCTAGCATGCCGCGCTGGCGTTCCGGCCGGCCGGCGGTCGCGGACGGCCGCGCTGCCGGCGGTGCCGACGTATAGATCTCGGCCGTATACGGCGTCGGGAGATACGGCTCCGACGAGTACGGCGACGGCGTGGGGATCGGATCGGCGGTCGGCTGCGTGCGGTCCGTCGGCGTCAGCGGCTCTTGCCTGACGCCCTGGTCGTCGGTCATCGGAGGCTCCGATCTTGCTGGGGTCGCGAGGGTCGCTCGTTCACCAGCATGGAACGCCTTGTCTCTGAGATGAACGTGAGATGGAGACGCGGCGCATCAGCTCAGCTCGCGCTGCTCGACGGGGCCGGCGTGGCGTTCGGCTGCTGGCCATCGTGTCCACCGAGGCCGTCCGGGAAGCCGGGCTTACCCTGGAAGCCCGGGCCGAAGCCGCCCATCCCGAAGCCGCCGCCGATGGCGGCCGCATCGAGCGAGCCGTCGGCTCGCTGGGTCCCCTCGGCGAGGATGACGGTCCCGACCTTGAGGTCGGACTGCGAACCCGTACCGCCGGCGAGTCGGTAGGTGGTGCTCGAGTCGACGTGGATCGTCGCCTTCGCGCCACCCGGTTGGGTGACGGTGATCGTGTTGCCGTCGATCGCCGAGATCGTGCCGGCGACGGTCGGCAGGACGACGACGATGGCGGTCACCGTGTAGGTCCCGTCGGCCGCGCGATCCTGGCGAAGGGCCACATCGTCGCCGATCTTGATGTCGCCGATCTTGATCGTGGCGCCCCCCTTGGTGATGGTCGTCGAGTCGGTCACCGTGATCGTGCGGGTCCAGCCGTCGTCGGTCTTGAGCGAGATGGACGACCCATCGTTGGCGGTGACGGTGATGTCATGGAACCCCATGCCGAGCCCTGGGAACCCGCCGGGGACACCGATCGCGGGCAGGCCGGCGGGATCCGGGTCAGTGCCGTTCGGGTCCGCGCTTGGGTCGGCGGTGGCCGCAGGAGCCGCCGATGGATCGGAGCCCACGCCGGACGTCGGGGTCGCGGCCGGCGACGAGGAGGCGCCCATCGCGGCGGCGACGCCGACGAGGACGAGCAGGGCCGAGCCGGTGATGACGCCGACCCGCGTGGCCGTGGATCGCCCGCGGTCGGCGGCCACGCGCTCGTGGAAGACGACGCCCTCGGGTTCGGCCGCGGGGACGGACCCGGGGTCCGGCATCGCAGGGGCGACAGGGATGAGCGGCGCCGCCACGTCGGTGTCGTTCGGTTCGGTCATCTGGAACTCCGGATGGTTGGCGCACAGACGAGGCATCGCCGAGCACGGGATCTGGCTCGTGCACTCAATCTGGCCGGGGTTTCCTCGAGGCGTCTGAGAAGAAGGCCGTCCGTTCGACGCGTGGGCATCAGTACGCGAACCGCTCGGCGTGGATCTGGCGCTTCGGCAGCCCGAGCTGGTGGAGCGACCCTTCGACGCGCTGCATCATCGACACAGGCCCGCACAGGTACACGTCGCGGTCGCCGATGTCTGGCACCAGGCGCGTGAGCGAGGTCGCGTCGAGCGGGTCGCGGACGCCTTCGCTTCGCGGTCCGATGAGGTAGTGGATGCGCGCCCCGCGTTGTTGGGCAAGCGCGTCGAGTTCGTTCCGGAAGAGGATCTCGGGGGCGCTCCGGACGCGATACAGGAGCGTGAGGTCGCCGGGATTCGCGGGCAATGCCTCGAGCAGCGCACGGAGCGGGGTGATGCCGATGCCACCCGCGATCAGGACGACCTTCTGACGCGTCCGCCGCGCGCCGGTCAGGACCCCGTACGGGCCTTCGGCGAACACCTTCGTTCCGACCGAGACGCGCTGGAGCGACTTCGACCAGTCGCCGAGATCCTTGATCGTGATCCGCAGCCAGGCACCGTTCGGTGCCGACGAGATCGAGAACGGATGCGCCCGCCACCAGCCATCGCGGGTCATGAACCGCCACAGGAAATACTGTCCGGACCGGACCGCGAGCTGGTCAAGGTCGCGACCAGTCACATAGATCGAGTGGACCCCCGGTCCCTCTTCGACCACATTTGCGACCCGGAGCTGATGGCGCGTCGACAGCCAGACCGGCTGTCCGATTCGGAACACGAGGATGAGGGCGGCGGTGATCAGGTAGAGCGATACCCAATAGCCGACCGCGATCGGATCGTGGATGAAGTCCGCCCCGACGAACAGCTGATGCAGGAAGCCGAGCGCGACGGCGAGATACGCGTAGAGGTGCAGGCCGTACCAGGTCTCGTACGACAGCCTGCGACGAGCGGCCCGGACCGAACTGACCGCCACGAGCCCGAAGAGGGCGCCGCTGACGACCGCCATCAGGACGTATGGGTAGGTCGTGACCAGGGTGATCGCCTCCCTGACGACGTTGCTTCCGTCACCGAGGGCGTACCCGGTGACGATGAAGACGCCATGGGCGAGCAGCAGCCACACGGTGATGAAGCCCAGCCAACGGTGCGCGATGGCCAGGCCGTCCATCCCGAAGACCTGGTCGAGCCACGGGCTGCGCGACATCAGCACCAGCTGGATGAGCGCGAAGTAGGCGGCGAAGAGGCCCGTCAACTGGCCGATCGCCGTCAGTCGCCCGCCAAGCGTCGACATTTGATCGAGGCCGTCGTGACGAAGCCACATGGCGAGGATGAGGATCCCGTTCGCAACGAGCACGGCAATGATGTCCACGGCCGCGATCTTCCACGTCCGGGGTAGCGGCACGGGGCGCGGGGGCGAGGTCCGGGGCGTGCGATCTCGAGGAGTCACTTGGCTGGCCACGCACGGACGGTGACTGTCGCACATTAGACGACTCTGAGAACCCTCTGAGCAGCCATCTCTCGACCCCTGTCGACGCACCATACTTGGCCGACGAGGAGGTCCGGTATGCGCGTGGTCGTCACCGGGGGCAGCGGCAAGGGCGGGGCGTGGGTGGTCCGCGATCTGCGCGACCATGGCCACGACGTCCTCAACGTGGATGTCCGCAACGATGGGAGCGCATTCGGGCTGTGCTTGGTGGCCGACCTGACCGACCTGGGCCAGACCCTGGACGCACTCGCCGGCGCCGACGCGATCGTCCATTTCGCGGCCATCCCGGCACCCCGGCTCCGACCGGAGGGCGAGACCTTCCGGACCAACGCCCTGTCGACCTACAACGTCTTCGCGGCGGCGGTCGCGCACAACGTTCGTCGGGTCGTGTGGGCGTCGTCAGAGACCGTGCTCGGGCTCCCGTTCGACATCCCACCGGCCTTCGCGCCGATCGACGAGACCATCGAGCCGCGGCCGGAATCGTCGTATTCGCTGTCGAAGCTCGTCGGCGAGACGATGGCGGCTCAGTTCGCGCGGCGGAACCCGGTCGACTTCGTTGGACTGCGGCTCTCGAACATCATGGAACCCGCCGACTACGCCGCCTTCCCCTCATGGCAGGACGACCCGTCGATCCGCAAGTGGAACCTGTGGGGCTACGTTGACGCCCGGGACGTCGCTCAGGCCGCACGACTCGCCCTCGACGCGCCGGTCGAGGGTGCGGAGATCTGCATCGTCGCGGCGGCGGACACCGTGATGCTCCGCCCGAGTGCCGACCTCATGGCCGACGTCTTTCCGACGGTCCCGCTCCGTCGTCCGGTCGAGGGCCGCGCCACGCTCCTCGCGATCGACCATGCGCGCCGGCTGCTCGGCTACGAGCCGGCCTATCTCTGGCAGGACCAGCTCGGCTGATGAGGCCGTCCCGGCTCACCGGGGGCGGCGCCCGACCGACGAATGTCCCCGGCTCGCCTCGATCGCCGGAGGCGACCACCGGTCGACAATGAGAGCCCCAGGAGCCTCGTTGACGTCTCCACGACGCGGGTCGGCGACTCACGGGCGACAGGATGAGTCGGGCGAGCCCACTTCGGGTCGTTCGGCCGCTGGTTGTCGACTCGCAGTCGCGCGACCGATCTGGCCGCGATCATCGGACCTCGCGCCGTCAACAGCTCGACCGCCGCCGTATGATTCCGCGATGCAGACAGCCGCGCCGGATCGCGACATCGTCACCTGGGATCACCTCGACCGGATGATCGCCGGGCTTGCCGACCGGCTCATCGGCGAACAGTTCGACCTGATGCTCGCGATCACCCGGGGCGGCCTTGTGCCGGCCGGGATGCTCGCCTACCGCTTGCGGATCCGGAACATCCTCGTCGCGGCCGTCGAGTTCTACGACGACGCCGGTCAGCCCGGGCCGCATCCGACCTTCCTCCAGTTCCCGGCAGATCCGCTCCTGCGCGGTCAGCGGATCCTCGTCGTCGACGAGGTCTGGGACAGCGGCACGACGATCCACGCCGTGACCGATCGGATCCGCCAGGCGGGTGGCATCCCGACCACGGCCGTGCTTCACTACAAGCCTTCGCGCTCGGTCGTGCCGGGCGCCCCTGACGTCTACGCCGTCACCACCGACGCGTGGGTCGTCTACCCGTTCAAGGCCGGTGGATAGGAGACGCGATCGATGACCACCCGAGTCCGACTGCTCGTCGGGACCAAGAAGGGCGCCTTCATCCTCGACAGCGACGAAGGCCGCCGCGACTGGTCCGTGTCCGGGCCGCTATGCGAGGGCTGGCCCGTCCATGACCTCATCGTCGAGCCGGGCAGTGGCGCGATCCTGGCCGCGGCCGGCAACCCGTGGTACGGACCGGCGATCTGGCGGTCCGAGGACGGCGGCTCGACATGGACGCACTCATCGGCCGGGCTGACCTACGGCGACGGCGCCGACCCGATCGCCACGGTCTGGTCGCTCGCGACGACGCCCGACAGCGGGATCCTCGCCGGCGTCGAGCCTGCGGGGCTGTTCAGGAGCGACGACCGCGGCGCGACCTGGCGCCACATCGAGGGCCTCACCAATCACCCGACCCGCCCGACCTGGGGTCCGGGCGCCGGAGGCCTCATCCTCCACACGATCGTCCCCCACCCGACCGACACCGACCGGACCTGGGTCGGCATCTCGGCGGTCGGCGTGTTCGAGACGCGCGACCGCGGGGCGTCGTGGGCGGCGCGAAACGTCGGCGTCCGCGCCGAGTTCAATCCGGAGGATCGATTCCCGGAGACTGGCCAGTGCGTCCACAAGTTCGCCATGGCGGCGGGCGAGCCCGAGACGCTCTACCAGCGCAACCACTGCGGCGTCTACCGCTCGGATGACGGCTCCGAGACCTGGCAGGAGATCACGGGCGACCTGCCCTCGGACTTCGGATTCTCGATGGTCGCCCACCCGCGTGACCCCGACACCTGCTGGATCATCCCGCTCACCCAGGCCGACCAGGGGCGCTACATGCCTGACGCGCACGCCGCGGTCTGGCGAACGCATGACCGCGGGGGGTCGTGGGTCCGCGCGGACGCGGGGCTGCCGACGCATGACGCATACCTGTCGGTGCTGCGCGAGGCCATGGCACGCGACACGCTCGATCCGGTCGGCATCACCTTCGGGACGAGCACGGGCCAGCTGTGGCACAGCTCGGACGAGGGTGAATCGTGGCGGATGATCACCGACACGTTGCCCGAGATCTGGGGCGTCGAGGCGGTCGTCCTCGAGGCCTAGGCGTGGCGACCGTGCTCCTGCCGCGCTCTCTGCTGGCGCTGTTCCCGGGCGTCGGCAAGCGCAACGACGTGGCCGGCGGGACCGTCGGCGAGTTGATCTCCGGACTTGACGCATCAGTGCCCGGGATGCGCGACCGGCTGGTCCAGGCTGGCCCCCGGCTCCGGCCGCACATCAACGTGTTCGTGGACGGCGAGCCGGCCGATCTCGGGACGGTCGTCGCACCCGCGTCGGTCGTCCATGTCCTGCCCGCAGTAAGCGGCGGATAAGTCGCCGATACGTCCCGGGTGAGGGCTCGGCGCGATGATCGGGTCATGTCGAAGCGTCGAAGCCTTGAGACCGATCGCCGGAACCGTCCACGGCGTACCCGCGCCAGTCTCATCGGTGGGGCTGGTGGCCCGTCGCGCGCGGACGAGGCGCGCCTCCTGGAGTTGATCGGACGGATCGACGGCCGCGGATTCGCGTGGGATGACGTCGCCGACGACATCATGCCGATCTTCGAGCGCGCGCGCCCATTCGGCCACGAGGCGGACCCGCCGGCCCAGGCCATCGTGCCGCCGGGCGTGAGCATCGGCCTCGGGGTAGACCTCGGCCTGGCGTTCGGGCGGGTCTCCACCGTCCATCTCGACGCCTGGCCGGTCGACCTCGCGGCTCTGACCGAACGCGCCATTCGGAACCTGCGTCGGCGGGCTCGCGAGGCCATCGACTTCGACTTCGTGGAGGAGTCGGTCGGCGGCGTGCCGACGGTCGCGTTCCAGTCGCGTGACGGATGGGCTTCGACCACGGTCCTCGTGCCCGCCGCGATCGAGCGGCTCTTCGGACGCGACCCGGGTCTGTTCATCGCGCCGTCGCGAGACCTGCTCGTCAAGCTGCCGTCGGACGTCGACCTCGAGTTCGCGACGTGGCTGACAGAGGAGTTCGAGGCAACGGACCCGAACGCCCTTCGACTGGAGGCATTCGACTGGCGCGACCGGACGATGCGCTGCCGGCCGCTGGCGCGCGACACGGTGGCGGTCTGAATCGTCAGCCGCGACGTGCCAGGAGCGGACCGATCGGATCGAACGACTCGGTCCGCTCGGCTACGACATCGTGCCCGGTCCGGGACCGCATCCCCGCAGGCGGGTCGCCAGCGACCGTTCGCCAGCCGTGGTCGGCAAGCCGCTCGAGCGTAACCAGCGCCGCGGCGATCATCCCCTTGGCATGGTCCAACGCGACGCCATGAAGGGCTCCCGGGTCCGTCGCGCTGGCGACATCGGCGGACACCACGGCCGCCGCACGGGCCGTCCTTGCCCAGGCGGTCGCGTCCTCCGGTCGGGCATCGGCGGTTCGCAGGATCAGGGCGATGTCGCCTGCGTGCGTCGCGGCAGCGGCCTGCATGAACGGCCACGGCGCTGAACGATCCGCCCGTGACGGCGGCTCGACGAACCCGAGCGGGTGCGTCGCGAAGAGCGCACGCCGGATCGCGACTTCGGCGATCGCCCGGCCGCCGGCGGCGGGCTCGTCGACGAGCCATGCTGGAAGAGCGTCGACGATGACCTGATCGACAGCCAGCCCGTCGCCACGTGCCAGCAGCACGCCCAGCAACTGGAGGGCAAGGGCACGACCGGCCCGCGTCGACGGGTCCGATGGGAAACCGGAGGACAGGTCCGGAGCGACGACGAGTGGCCCGGACCCCACGAGGATGGACGTGCCCGCGCGATCGGCGATCCGATGCGCGAAGGCGTGGTCGGACAGGGCCCGATCGGGTTCGACGACGCCTCCGACGATCTCCGACATGGCATCCGACCCGATCACGTCGATCCGCTCGAACGCGGCGACGACGGCCCCCTCCGGCGCACCAAGCGACGGCGACACGGTCGCCAGGCGGACGTACGCGCGCCGTCGGGCGGCCGCCTCGTCGAGCGAGTCTCGCAGACGAGCGAGCGCCCGCTGGCTCCCGGTCGGGGCCGCATCGACGCTCTCGCGCTCGGTCGAGGCATCGCTGTGATCGCGCGGTTTCCACTCGGGCACCTCGAGGCCCGCGTCGGTCATCCGGTCGGCAAGCTCGCGCCCGATCGGGACCTCCACCCGGATCAGGTCCACGCCGGCTCCGACGAGAGCGGTCGCCTCGACGAGCGCTGCGTCGACGTCGGGCTCGTGGAGGGTGACTCCGAGCCATGGTCGCCGAGCCTCGCCGAGCATCCCGATGGTCTCGCGGCGCACCGTCCGCTGGGCATCCACGCGCTCGATCGCGGCAGCGGCCAGCCGCGACGCCTCCGCTTCCGCGACCATCCGTCGGTCGTCCTCGCGCAGCAATTCGCTTTCGAGCGTCAGGTCGATCGCACCGGACGCGATGTCGAGGGCGAGTTGCTGCGGCTCGAGGTCGTACTCGAGGAGAGCCATGGCGAACGGCAGTGCGATCCCGGCACCCAGGGCACGCGGGTCGGATGCCAACCACCGGTCGATGGTCGCGCCGGCGAGCGGTCGTCCCGCGGCGTCGAGCCCCGTGACGCCGAACAATCGCAGGGTCGCTCGCTCCTGGCCGATGGTCGTGGACGCCCGCGCGCGGGCGCCCCAGGCTCCGGCGAGCGCCTCCGCCCGCGCGACCAGTCGGTCGAGCGGCCCCCAGTCTCCGGTCATCCGTGCAGTATGGACGGACCGGCGAGGGCTCGGGGTGTCGGGTCCAACTCGTGCGTTGCGTTCACCGATCGACGGCGCTCGCCAGCCGGTTCGCCGCGAGGAACGCCTGGTAGGCGACGACCGTGTCGTCGGTCGCGATGCGGATCCCCCGGTCGCCGACGCGTTCGACACCCGGGACGATGGCCGCGTGGTCGGCTTCGACGCTGCGCCGGTACTCCACCTCGATGACGACGGGAGCAGCGACGCTGAGGACCTCCAGCGTACCCGCGGCGGCGGCCCGGACGGCGCGCTCGGCACCGGCCCGGATGAGGTCCCCGGCCGTGGTCGGGTGGACGGACGCTGCCGCATGGCCACCGAACGCCGTCTTGACCACGACCCGCTCGGCCCATGGCAGCCAGCCCACGACCTCCTCGGCCAGTGCGTCGTCGCCCGTGACGAGTCCGACGGGGATGCCCCACGCCCCGAGGACGAGTGCGTTCAGGCCGTACTCGCCGGTCGGCCGGCCGTCGAGCCGGGTCTCGACCGGAGCTCCGGAGTACGTGTGAGCGATGGTCCCGCGCGGATGTCCCGCGCGAGCGTGGTAGCCGACGAACAGGGCGACATCGAACCGGCCGTCCGGTCCGGCCGACGGCCCCGCACCCTCCACCATGGACCACACCTTCTGGCCCTGGAGGACGCGGGCGGCGGGGTGGATCCGGTCTGGCAGCAGGTTGAACATCCCGCCATGGCTGTCGTTGACGAGGATGTCGTCGGCGCCGGCGAGCAGGGCGCCCTCGATCGCGGCGTTGGTCTCGCCGATCATCAGCTCGACCGCTGCCGGGTAGCGTTCGTGACCGGCGTTCGTCGGATGCGGGTGGTTGACCCCGCCGATTCCTTCCATGTCGACGCTCAGGTAGACCCTCATCTACGCCTCCTCCGGCCCGGTCCGTGCCTGGTGGCCGATCCAGACGTGGCCATCCTCGAACCGCTCTGCCTTCCAGATCGGCGCACGCGCCTTCGTCTCGTCGATCGCGTAGCGCGCGGCATCGAACGCGGCGTCGCGGTGCGGCGCGACCGCGACGACGGCGATGGACGCGGCGCCGAGTGGCACCTCGCCGGTCCGGTGGACGATCGCGACGCGCTCGACCCCGAACCGTTCGGCGATCTCGTCGGCAATCGTTCCGAGCGTGGCGACGGCCATCGACTCCATGGCCTCGTACTCGAGGGCGTCCACGGTCCGGCCGGCGTGCCTGGCGGCTTCCGCCTCCTGGCCCGGCGCGGGCGTCCCGGGCGTGGACCGGGTCCGCCCGAGGAACCCGACGACCGCACCGTCCCCGGGGAGTGCCAGGGCATCGGCGAGCTCGGCCAGGATGGTCGCGCTGAACGGCGCGTCACGAATCTCGAGGATCCGGGTCGGTCGTGACGCGCCGCCGGACACCGGCGGGATCATGGCGACCTCGTCACCATCGGTGACGATGGTCGATGGATCCGCGTACTCGCCATTCCGTGCAAACCGCATCGACGGCCGTCCGGGCGCGAGGACCGGGTACATCGCCACGAGCGCGGCCCAGACCGCTTCCACATCCGACCCGTCGACGAGCTCGAGCCGAATCTCGCGCGCCCGGGCCAGTTCGCGCTGGACGGCGAACAACCGGACGCGGACGCGGATCCCCACGGCCCCGACCCGCCCCGGGCTCAGCCGCGCCACGAGGCGATGAGGAGTCCGTCCCCGAGCGGCAGGATCGTCGCCGTGAAGCGCGGGTCGGCGAGGACCGCCGTGTCGAAGGTGCGGAGGGCGATGGTGTTGGCGTCATCTGGTGGCGCAGCCCGGGAACCCGAGACGCGCCCGCTCCACAGGACGTTGTCGGCGACGATGAGCGCGCCCGATGCGAGCCGGCCGACGAGCGCCCCGAGGTACGCCTCGTATTCGGGCTTCAGTGCGTCGATGAACACGAGGTCGAACGGACCATCGAGGGCAGGGTCAGCGTTCGGCGCCGCGAACTCTTCGAGGGCCGGTGCGTTGACGACGATGATCCGCTCGTCTGCGATGCCGGCCTCGCGCCACCAGCCGCGCGCCAGGTCGGTCCGCCCGCGGTCGGGATCGATCGTCACGATGGTGCCGTCGGCCGGCTGGCCGAGCGCCAGCCACAGGGTGGAGTAGCCATAGGCTGTTCCGACCTCGACGATCCGGCGGCGGCCGGCGGCGAGCACGGACAGCACTCGCCCCGTGTCGCGGTCGACGATCGGGATCCCGAGCGGCCCGGCCGCGGCCTCGATCGCCGCAAGCGCCGGTAACAGCGGTTGCGCCAGCGATTCGATCCAGTCGAGGTCGATAGCGTCCGGGATCCAGTTGCGGTCGTCCTTGCCCATCAGTCCCCTACACCAACAGTCCTGCACCGAAATAGAGACCCGCGGCCAGGATCGTCCCGGCCGCGATCGACCCGACATTGATATACAGCAACCCGGTCGCCGATTCCATCGACCGCGTCCGCGCTGTCTGGACCGACGCCCAGCAGACGATCAACGGGAAGATCAGTCCGACGATGAGCCGCAGCCAGACGAACAGCGCCCACGGCCCGACGAGTGACGAGAACGGCGCCACGTCCGCGGGTCCGGCACCGGTGGCGGTCCACGTCACGAAGAGCACGACCTGGACGGCGACGACCGCAAGCAGGACGCGTGCAAGCAGGATGAGCGGGGCCTCCGGCAGCTTCGGCGTCACGAGATACCAGTGGCCGAGGATCATCGCCGCGAAGACCCCACCGATCGCCGCGCTGACGACCGCCAGCTGGACCAGCAGCGCGACCGCGCCGAGCGACCCGCCACCCCACGCGAGCGCCCCGAACAGGAGTGTCGCGAGGGCGGCGGCGATGGCACCGGCCTCCAAGACCACCCGGACCGTCGGCCCCGCTCGGCCGGCGACGATCCCGATCGCCACGAGGGCGGTGAACAGCGCGAGTGCGGCGCCACGGGGCGCATCCCAGGCCGGGTCCACGACGACCGGGGAGTCCGCCAGGGCCGCCGGAAGTGCCCCGTCGGAGATCCAGGCGAGGATCCCGAACCCGACGGCGCACAGTGCCGCGAAACGCAGGTATCCGGGCGTTGCGCTGGTCCGCCGACGGAGCAGGACGATGGCCGCGTACGTCCCGAGTGCCAGACCGGTCAGCACGGTCCAGTTGACGAATGCGAGGTTCTGACCGATCTGCGTGGCGGACACGGGGTCGAGTGTAGCCGCGATGTAGCATCGACCCCGGAGGTGTCGACGCATGGCTTTCGACCGCGACATGACGATCACCTGGTACGGCCACGCCTGCATCGAGGTGCGCACGCCGGGCGACAGGATCATCCTCTTCGACCCATGGTTCGGGAACCCGCAGAGTCCGAGGTCAGCCGATTCGGTCCAGCGCTGCGACCTGCTGCTGGTGACCCACGGCCACGGCGACCATATCGGCGATGCCGTCGCCCTGGCCAGTCGACTCCGACCCGCCTGGCCGTGCATGCACGAGATGTCGTTGTGGCTGTCGCGGCGGCTGCCCGGCGGTTCCGACGCCGTGATCGGCTTCAACAAGGGCGGGACCGTCGAGGCGGCCGGCGTCAAGGTCACGATGACCAGCGCCGACCACTCGGCCGGCGACTGGAATCCGGGTGGCGAGACCACGCTGTACCTCGGCGAGCCGGCGGGCTTCGTCGTGGAACTCGAAAACGGGTTCCGCATCTATCACGCCGGGGACACCAACGTATTCGGCGACATGCAGCTGATCGGCGAGCTCTACCGGCCGGACATCGCGCTCCTGCCGATCGGCGGCCACTTCACGATGGGACCGCGCGAGGCCGCCCTGGCAGTCGAGCTGCTCGGTGTCAAGCACGTCATGCCGATCCACTACGGGACGTTCCCGATCCTGGTGGGGACCCCCGCAGACCTCGCGGCCGAGCTCGCCGCTCGCGGCCTCGCGGACGTCGGGATCCACGCGCCCGACCCGGGGGGCAGCGTCAGCTGAAGGGGTCGTTCCGGGCGATGGTCGGCGGGTCGCCCGAGGTCGTCAGTCGGGGGTCGTGAACCTCGCTGCCCAGCCGGCGCCGAGGCGCAGGACCTGGCGCGGCCGCACGGGATGCCCGCGCGAACTGTCCACCGTGTCGACGACGAGGTCGGCGCGGTCGTAGACGTCGACCCAATCGATCGCCGCGTGCGCCGTCACGACCACCATCACGTCCGCCCACTCGAGGAGATCTCCGAGCTCGACGCTCGAGCGCATCTCACCCGCCGCGTCCCGGAAGTTCGGCACGTGCGGGTCGTGGTACCGGACATGGCCGCCGCGAGCGGCGATGCCGGCCAGGACGTCCGCCGCGGGCGAATTCCGCGCGTCCTGGATGTTCGCCTTGAACGCCACGCCCAGGACCCCGACCTTGGCGTCCTTGATCGCGAGGCTGCGATCGTTGAGCGCCTCGCCGACGAGGTCGACGACATGCCGTGGCATCGCCAGGTTGATGTCGGCGGCGGTCTCGATGAACCGATCGACGAAGTCGAACTCGCGGGCACGCCACGAGAGGTAGTACGGGTCGACCGGGATGCAATGGCCGCCGACACCGGGGCCGGGCGTGAACTTCATGAAACCGAATGGCTTGGTCGCCGCAGCGCCGATGACCTCCCAGACGTCGAGGCCCATCCGCTCGCACAGCAGCGCGAGTTGGTTGACGAACGCGATGTTGATGTTGCGGAAGACGTTCTCCAGCAACTTCGACAGCTCCGCCGCATCGGGCGACGACATCTCCACGACATGGTCGTTGATCCGCGAGAGGAGTGCCGCGGCGCGGCGCGTACCGGCTGGCGTGGTGGCGCCCACGAGGCGCGGAACGATCTTGGACGCACTCGCCGGGTCGCCCGGATTCACCCGTTCCGGCGCATAGGCCAGGTCGAAGTCGACGCCGGCGACGAGTCCGTTTCGCTCGAGGATCTCGCGGAACGGCCCGGTGGTCGTACCGGGGAACGTCGTCGACTGGAGGATGACCAGCTGGCCCGGCCGAAGGTGCCCGACGATGAACCGCGCCGCGCTGAGCACGGGCGCGAGGTCCGGGTCCTTGGTCGCGGTGATCGGAGTCGGCACGCAGACGAAGATCGCGTCGGCCTCGCCCAGGGCCGACGCAGCCGACCCGACCACGACCATGCCCGCGTCGAAGGCGGCTCCCAGCCGTTCATCGGAGATGTCGTCGATCGGCGATCGGCGGGCGTTCAGTTCATCGACACGGGCCGCATATGCATCGATCCCTTCGACGCGAAGTCCCGCTTCCTGGAACGAGATCGCGAGCGGCAGCCCGGTATAGCCGAGCCCGATGACCGCGACTCGCCGGTCGGTGGTCGTCGCGCGGTCGCCGGTCTCGTCGATCGGCGCCGACAGCTGGGGCTCGTCGATCGGCTCGACTGCCTTGACCATCGGGGGCGTTCCCGTCAGCAGGTCCATGGTCAGTTCCTCACCGGCACGGCCTGCCGCCATTCGCCGGACTCGATCGGGATGGCGACAGGGTCCGGCATCGCCGGATCGTCGAGTTCGGGGTCGGACCCATCGTCCGAGGGCGAGGCAAAATCGAGAAGGGCGGTCCGGAGCTCGTCTTCGCGACCGCCGGTCGCGATCGCCAGCAGCCCGTGGACCTGGTCGAGCACGTCCGCCGGGGGCGGCTGCGGGGTCGCCCGGAGCACCTTGGCGACCGACGTCGGCTCGACCCGCTCCGCGGCGTAGAACAGCTCCTCGTGGAGCTTCTCGCCGGGCCTCAAGCCGACGATGTCGATCGGCTGCGTGTCCGGGTCGCGGCCGGCCAGCCGGACGAGGTCGCGGGCGAGATCGACGATGCGGATGGGCTCGCCCATGTCAAGCACGAACAGATCTCCGCAATTGCCGAGTGCGGCTGCATCGACGATCAGCCAGGCCGCCTCGGGGATGGTCATGAAGTAGCGGGACATCTCGGCATGCGTGATGGTCAACGGTTCGCTCTTCTCGAGCTGTTCCTTGAAGATCGGCACGACGCTGCCGTTCGATCCGAGGACGTTGCCGAACCGGACCGAGACGTACGGCCGGCCCGTTCGCTGGGCGGCTTCGGCGACGAGCATCTCCGCGATGCGCTTGCTGGCGCCCATCACGCTCGTCGGGCGGACCGCCTTGTCGGTCGACACGAGTACGAACCGCTCCACGCCGTGAGCCACTGCGGCATCGAGCAGCGCGAGCGTCCCACCGATGTTGACATGGGCCGCGTCCGACGGGTGCTCCTCCATCATCGGCACGTGCTTGTACGCCGCTGCGTGGAAGATGACATCGGGTCGCTCGGTCGCGATCAATCGATCGATCGCCGCCCGACTGGCGACATTGGCGAGGTGCGCCCGCAGCTCGCCCAGCGTTTCGTCGCGACCCCGCTTGGCTTCGAGCTCTCGCTGGACGAGATAGAGCGCGCTCTCGGCCCGATCGACCAGGATCAGCCGACGGGGAGCGAGGGCGAAGACCTGACGCGCGAGTTCGGATCCGATCGACCCGCCAGCCCCAGTGATCAGCACGACTCGATCACTGATCACGTCGTGGACGGCCGCCGCATGCTCGGTCCCCGTCGTGCGACGCAGGAGGTCCTCGACCTGGACGCGCCGGACGCGATAGGCGTCGAGGGTGCCGTCGAGGAGGTCGCTCATCGGCGGCACGGTCCGCACGTCGAGGCCGCGCGCCAGCGCAGCGTCGACGACCTGTCGGATCGTCGTGCCCGGGGCTTCCGGCATCGTGATCAGCAGGACCTCCGCACCGGTGGCGGCGATCGCCGTATCGAGCGCTTCGAGCCCGCCGAAGATGCGCAGATCGCCGACGAGGCCACCGGCGAGATGAGGATCGTCATCGAGGAACCCGACGGGCAGGACGCCTGCCTTCGGCTTGCGCGACGCCGAGGTCGCGAACAGGGCCCCGGTCCGGCCAGCGCCGTAGAGCAGGGTCGGCCGCCGGAGGATGTTCGAGACCTGGCTCGTTTGCGGCGTCCATTCCGTCGCGGCACGGATCGCGAACCTGACCCCGCCGAGCACGGCGAGGGTCACGAGGAGCTCGCCGATCCAGAACGACCGGGGGAAGTTATCCGTCACGGTACCGCGTTGGACCAGGCTCACCGCATAGACAAGCAACATGGCGATGACGGTTCCGCTGATGACCGCGGAGACGATCCGGCCGAGTTCGGGGACGCTGGCAAATCGCCAGCCTCGGCTGTACAGGCCCATGCGGACGTTGGTCGCGACACGAACTGTGAGGAGAACGATCAGGATCGGGGCGAACTGGGCGACCTTCTGGGTCGCCATCTCGGCGTCGTAGCGGAAGGCGAGCGCGAGAAACGCGGCCAACGACATTCCGACGACATCGACGACGAGAAGGTGGCGTCCGCGCATCCGCCCGACGGACGTCGCGAGGACGGAACGGAAGCTATCGGCGATGCCGAGACGCGTCTCGTCATCCACCCACGGGCTCGCCGGGATGGTTCCAAGGGTCGGTTTGACCGTGCCGCGAATCGCCAATCGATGCCCCTCTTGACCGGTCCGTCGTCGGACGCCGCGGCGCCGATCGTCCCCGGTCCATCAAGTCGGGCGACGGAATGAATGTCGCCCCTGGATAGAAGTCCCCCGGGAAACCCCGGACCGGTAGAGTAGCCCACGAGTAAGGGCTGCACCAGTACTTTCGTGCTCCAAAGCGCGTCCGTGATGGAAACGAGGTGCCTCCGCGCACCGCAGGGACCGCTCCTGCTGCCGCACGATCAGGGGCCGCGGCTGGCTGACCTCGGGTAGGCTTGAGCTTGACTTCGGGGCTCGGCTCGTTCTCGAGCGGCGGTTGGGAGGACCCAGGATCGGACTACTGGCCCTCGTCTTTGCGGCAATCTGGACCATCGGTTTTGGGCTGGCCTGCGCATGGCTCGCGATTCGGCTGGACCGCTTCGTACTCGCCTGGTTCGTGTACGGGGCGATCCTCGGGCCGATCGCGGTGATACTGCTCTGGCTGGCCCCACCTGCCTGGTGCCGGGTCTGCCTCATGCCGTCCCGAGGCATGTTGCGGACGTGCTGGTGGTGCGGCCAGCGTTACCGAGGTCCGAGGCCGAGGTCGGTCGCTGAGGCTGCACCCGGTGAAGTGGTGACCGAGGCCCGTCGCGACCAAGCCATCCGACGATCGGCCACCTCATTGGGTGTCCGGCCGGTCGCCCTCGCTGCGATCCCGAGGCCGCCGGTTCCCGTGCCGAACCCGGCAGCCACGCCGATCGCCATCGACGCCGAATCGGAGGGACCGACAGTCGAGTCCGGGCACCGCTCCCTCGAATCCGCAGATACGACTGCCCCCGCAGAGACGACTGCCCCCGCGGCCGAGAAGGCTGGCCGGGTGCCGGTGGTGGACGCGCGAGGGCCGCAGCGGTGGCGACAACGCACGAGCAACGGCGCCGGGCCTGTCGATGTCGAGGTGCCAAGTGCCTCGCCGCGGCCCACGTCGGCACCCCCGCCCAACACTGCGATCGCGACCGGGCGGCCCGCGATCGTGGCCACGGCGGTGTTCTACTCCGGGACCGTCCGGCTCGAGTTCGGTGGGCGCTATGGGTTCGTCGTCGACCAAGGGCACCTCCGCATCGTCGGCCCGCTCAGTCCTTCAGTCGTCGCTCTCGAGCGTTCGCTGGCGGGAATCACCGCCTCGGTCGCTCATGGCCGACTCCTGCTGGGGATCCCGGACAACCGGTTCGGCGAACTGCTCGTCTTCACCTCGGTCGTCGGCCTCTCGGCGGACGCCCTGGCCGAGGCGATCCTGGACGGCGCGCACGGGACGGTCGACGCGTGACGCCCCCGCCCGGTGACCGGACGTCGCTCAGCTGGCGGATCACGGCGATGCTCAACCCGGAGATCGTGGCCCTGATCCTGTCGATCGTCGTCGTCGCGATCGGCGTCCTGGTCGCCTTCGTCGCGCTGATCCCGCGATCGTCAGGGGCGTGATCGGAGGTTCCGGCCCGTCGCTTCAGGCAGCGAACTGCGCCGCGACGGCCTCCGACAGCACCTCGGCGACGTAGGCGACGTCCGCATCGGATAGGACCGGCGAGAACGGCAAGGCCAGTGTCGACGCAGCGACACGCTCGGTGACGGGGAAGTCGCCTGCCCGGAAGCCGAACGCCTTCTGGTAGAGCGGCTGGAGATGGAGAGGGCTGAAGTACGGTCGGCTGGCCACGCCCGCCGCGCGGAGCTGCTCCATCACCCGGTCGCGGTCGACCCGCGGATCGAGCCTGACGACGTAGACGAACCAGTCGACGACCTCGCCGTCGCCGGCGGCGGGCAACCGCGCCCAATCGCGGTTCCCGAGGGCACGGGCGTAGGCGTTCACGACCCGGTCGCGGCCAGCCACCAGCTCCGCGCGCCTCTCCATCTGGGCCACGCCGATGGCCGCCGACAACTCATCGAGCCGGTAGTTGTAACCAAGCTGGACATGCCGCAACCAGGTACCGTCCTCGTCGCGGCCCTGGTTGCGCAGGCTGCGCAGGGTCGATGCGAGCTCGGCGTCGTCCGTGACGACGACGCCACCCTCGCCGGTCGTGATCTGCTTGTTCGGGTAGAAGGCGAACGCCGAGGCGACACCATACGAGCCGAGCGGCCGGCCGCCGATCGACGATCCGAGCGCCTCGCACGAGTCTTCGATGAGCGGCACCCCGAGACGGTCCGCGATGGCCGCCAGCTCGTCGATCCGACATGCCCGGCCGAAGACCTGGACCGGCAGCACGCCCCTCGTCCGTGGTCCGACTGCGTGAGCCGCAAGCTCCGGGTCGATTCCGAGGCGGTCGTCCTCGATGTCCACGAACCGCGGGGCCGCGCGTTCGTAGAGCAGGCAGTTGGCCGTCGCCACGAAGCTGAACGGCGTCGTGATCACCTCGTCCCCGTCTCCGATCCCCAGCGCGCGGACGACCATGTGGAGGGCGGCCGTGCCGCTGCTGCACGACACCCCGAAGCGGCGACCGGCAAGCGCCGCGACCTGTGCCTCGAAGGCCGTCGCGAACGGACCGAGGGCAAGAACGCCGCTGGCCAGGACTTGATCCACCAGCTCGCGCTCTCGCGCCCCGATGGACGGGCCGGCGAGCGGGATGCGGCGAATCGATGAGGTCATGGCCCCTTTTCCAGTCGATGACGGATCCGATCGGGTCGCGATGATACGCGCGCTCAGGGCCGCGTCACCCGCCGGTGGGGCGTCCGGGCAACGGAAGACAGCTACGAAAATGCGGACGTCCGAACGACCTCGGCTATAGTTGCGACCGGTCACGGAGATCGCGCATCGCCTGTCCTGTTGTCCCTCGGCCCCGGGAGGTCCCGTGGAAATCCACGCACAGCTCAAGATCCTCCGAAGATGGCTTCCAGTGACGATCGTCGCCATCGTCGCGGCTGCCACGATCGGTTTTGCCCTCTCGAGCATCCAAGCCAGGCAATACGAGTCGAAGGCGACCTTGATCGTCGGGGCATCGCTTTCAGGCGTTAACCCCGATTACAACCAGTTGCTGGTATCGCAACGGCTCTCGACGACCTATGCCTCCATCGCGACGACCCACGACGTCATGGCCGAGGTCATCAAGCAACTTGCACTCGGAGACTCGCCGGAGGAGCTGGCGACCCGGATCTCCGTGACCACGTCGCAGGACACGGCGTTGCTTGAGGTCACGGCGCGTGACAGCGCACCGGACCGGGCGGCTGCCATCGCCAATGCTGTCGCCCAGAGCCTGATCTCCGCGTCGCCCGCTGTTCGAGGCCAGCAGGCCGAACTCCTCGCCTCCATCGAGGGCGACATCAAAGCGGTCCGAACTGATATCGCATCGACACAGGCGCAGATCGAGGTACTCGTCGGCAACAGCGCCCGGACGCCGGGAGAGGAAGCGACGCTGCAGGCACTACAGAGCCGGATCGTCAGCTTGCGGGCAACCTACGCGACCCTCCTGTCGTACACGTCGAGCCAGGCGTCGAATCTGCTGACGGTCGTCCAACCGGCGCTGGCTCCGGACGGGGCGATTCCTACTCGACCGCAACTCAACGCGCTTCTGGCTGCGACGGTCGCGTTCCTGATCGTCGCCGCTGTGGTCTTCGTCGTCGAGTACCTGGACGATGCATTGAAGGATCCCAAGCAGGTGTCTGACACGTTGGGCATGCCGACGCTGGGGTCGATCGAGCAGATGCGAGGCGACAATGATCGACGATCGTTCTATCGCCTAGTCGCCCTGCTGAATCCCCGCTCGCTGACGGCGGAGGCGTATCGGACGCTGCGCACGAACCTCGAATTCGCTGCCGTGGACAGGCCGGTGCGTTCCCTCCTTGTCGCAAGCGCCGTTCCCAGAGAGGGCAAGACGGTAACGTCCGCGAACCTGGCCATCGTCGTGGCCCAAGCGGGGCGGCGCGTATTGCTCGTCGATTGCGACCTTCGCAGCCCGGGGGTCACGGAGATCTTCAACTTGTCCAACCTGCGGGGCTTCACGGACCTGATCCGAACACCGGTCATGGATCCGGCGGCGCTGATTCAAGCGACCGAACAGCCGAACCTCGAGATCCTCGCGACGGGCCCTATCCCGCCGAACCCGGCGGAGATCATCGCGTCGCAGCGCGCTCGAGATCTGCTCACCACGCTGGCTGCGCGCTATGACTTGGTGATCGTCGATAGCCCTCCGGCTTCCCTGTTCGCCGATGCGTCCATTCTGAGCTCGTATCTCGACGCCACGCTGCTTGTCGTGCAGTCCCGTCGCGGCCGTCTCTCGAAGGTGCAGCAGGCGGTCGAGGGACTCCGACGGGCCGATGCGACGATTCTCGGGGTGATCCTCAACGGGACGGCACGCCAGGAACGTCCGGATTACGGGTACTACTACCAAACCGAGGATGCTGATGCGCCGGCGGCGACTGATCCGGGGATCACAGGACCCCCCGGTACGCGGCGGAGCGCACCCGATATGGGGCGAGCGAAGGACCAGCGCGGCCAGTCGGACGGCGCACCGTCCACAGTTGATCCGGGTTAGCCCGTGACGAGCCAGTTCGACCAGGGGTTCTTCGTACGGAGACCCTCCGCGATCACGCAGGCTGGCACGTCGGCGCCGGTCGGTCGGTACAACGACCTCTTGATCGCCGTTCCGGTCGCTGTCGGCATCGTGATCGCAATGGCCCTGGGCAGTTCGCAGCTGACGACACTGGTCACCGTCACCGCCCTCGGCACCGCGCTCGTCGCTCCGCACGTCGGCCTCGCGATCCTGGCGTACATGGCGCCACTCGTACCGCCGTCCATCATTCCCGCTCCCGGGTTTGACTCGGCTCTCGTAGCCGCCATCCTGCTGGGCTGCCTATACCGTCTACCGATCGACCGGCCACAGCTGCGCATCGGCCTGTCCGTCGGTCTGATGATCGCCTTTGTCCTGTATGTGACCGTCCAACAGCTCCCTGAGTTGTCGACTGGCTACGGGAACGCTGCGGATCACGCCGTCGGATACCTGTACCTCCAACTGATGACAGGCTTCGGTGCCATCCTCGCCGCCATCTGGGTCCTGAGGGGCCGGTCCCCATTCCCTGTCCTGGCAATGGCGATCGCAGGAGCCGTGACAGCGGCACTGATCGCGCTCGTCATCTATTTTGTGCCGGCGTCCGCGGGAGCCTTGGTGAATGTCTCCGGTGTGACCCTCGATCCGGCGCGAGCCGTCGGCACGTTCAGCAACCCCAATTTCATGGGCGGAATGGCCGCCGTCTCCATGACGGCGGCCACGAGTCTGATGGCGGGCGCGAAGTCGCGACGGATACGCGGACTCCTCCTCGCCTGCGCGGTCATCCTTGGCGGTGCCGTCATCGTCACGCTGTCACGCGGCGCGCTGATCACCGCTATCGCCGGCCTCGTCGCCGTCGGCCTCACCCAGAGCCGCCGGACGGCCATCATGGTCGTCGTGGTAGGTTTGGTGGGGGTATTCATCATCTATCCGGCCTTCGTGAATTGGCGCCTGACGAACATCCTTGGGTCCGCGTCCGCGGCAGCGGTCCAGGTGACCGCGCAGAGCGATCTGGGCCGCCTGACAGGTGCGTTGGCTGGGATCTCCCTATTCCTCTCGTCTCCTCTCGTCGGCGTTGGGTTCGGACACTTCTTCGCGACAGCGGTCCAGATCCCCGGGGTCTCCAACAGTGCCCACAATTGGTATACGTACGTGCTCGGTGAACAAGGCGTCGTTGGTGCGCTCCTATTCGTATCCGTGTTGGCAAGCCTGGCTCCCAGGCTGAGATCGCTTCCGAGTCGGCCCCGGTCCTTGGGCGTTTCGGTGCTCGCTGCATTCGCCACGGCGTGCCTGTTCCTGGAGGTTCCGACCTCGTTCCAGACCTTCGCGATCCCGGCGATCTGCATCGTCGCCGCGCTTGTCGGGCAGTGGCCCCTGGCACCGGACCGCGACGCCGAGGATGGAGCGCCCATGTTGTCTCGGCTGGCCACAGAATGAACGGGCGCTGACGTGTGCGGCATCGCCGGAATCGCGACGCGGGATGGCCTGCGCGAAGGCGACCAACGCTTGGCCGTTCGCATGCTCGGCTGCCTCGCGCATCGGGGACCAGACGATCAGTTCACGCGCGGCGATGAGAAGGCGTGGCTTGGGGCGAGCAGGCTGTCGATCATCGACATCGAGGGCAGCCGCCAGCCGCTGACGGACGAGTCCGGGTTGATCCTTGCTGCGCAGAACGGCGAGATCTACAACTACGTCGAACTCCGAGCGGATCTCGAGCGTCAGGGACACCGATTCACGACTGCGGGTGACACCGAGACCATCGTCCACCTGTACGAGGACTACGGAACCCGATTCGTCGAGCACCTGCGAGGCATGTTCGCCATCTCGATCTGGGATGGTCGGATCGACCGTCTCGTGCTCGCGCGAGATCGCCTCGGCAAGAAACCGCTGTATTGGCGGCTGGCAGCTGGCCGACTGACCTACGGGTCCGAGCTGAAGGCGATCATGCAGGATCCGGACCTCGACAGGGTCGTCGATCGGCAGGCCCTCGACCTCTACCTTCAGCACCAGTACGTGCCGTCGCCGTGGACGATCCTGGAAGGCGTCTCGAAACTGCCGCCGGCGAGCGTCCTGACGTGGGACGGCGGCGAGCCGAATATCGAGCGGTACTGGTCGCCGAGCTACGAACCCAAGCAGCGTCGATCGGCTGATGACAACGTCGAGGAGGGCCTCCAACTCATTCGCGAGGCGGTCCGCCTGCGCCTTCGAAGCGACGTGCCGGTCGGGGTATTCCTGAGTGGTGGCATGGATTCAACGGTCGTGACGGCCCTCATGGCAGAGCAATCGGCCACGCCCGTTCGGACGTTCTCGATCGGGTTCGAGGACCAGTCCTATGACGAGCTCGGATACGCCCGTGCGGTCGCCGAGCGTTATGGCACCGTCCATTCCGAAGAGATCGTTCGGCTGGACGCCATCGAACTCCTGCCGAAGCTCGCCGATCATTACGACGAGCCCTTCGCCGACTCATCGGCGGTCCCGACCTTCCGTGTCTCGCAACTCGCCGCTCAACAGCTCAAGGTCGTCCTGACGGGTGACGGTGGGGACGAGACGTTCGGAGGCTATTCCCGCTACCGGGTCAACGGGGTCTTCGGAGCGCTTGACGTCGTGCCGACGCCGTTGCTCGTTGCCGCTGCCCGCGCCGGTCGAGTCGTCACCATGCCGCTCGGTTCCCAGTCGCGAATGCAGAAGCGGCTTCGCATCGCAGAAGGGCTGTTCGGGCACGGTCCGGATGAGCGGTACGTCGCGCAGATGACGAGTCTCGGCACGCAGGCCCGCGGCAGGCTCATGGCCCATCCCAACGGCACGACTCCATATCTGCTTGACGTCCTGCGAGCCGGGCCGGCCGACCCGATCGACCGGCTGCTTCGCGCCGATCTGCTCACGTACCTGCCTGAGGATCTCCTGGTCAAGATGGATCGGGCAACGATGGCGAACTCGCTCGAGGCTCGGTCCCCGCTCCTCGACCACACGCTGGTCGAATTCGTCGCGAAGCTGCCGATCGAGAACAAGATCAATGGCAAGACGACAAAGGTCCTGCTGCGCGAGATCGCCAAGCGGCTCATGCCGGCGGTACATGTCGATCGTCCCAAGATGGGTTTCGCAGCCCCGATCGGCGACTGGTTCCGGAGCGGTCTCGGTGACCGCTACGCGGAGCTCGTCCTGGCGCCGGACGCCGCCACGCGCGACCATCTCGACCAGGCGTTCGCCGCCGAATTGCTGCGGATGCATCGATCGGGACAGGCCGACTTCGATGGTCAGTTATGGTCGATCCTGATGTTCGAGATGTGGGCCCGTCGCTGGCTCGGTGCCAGACGGCCTCACGAGTGACCAGGCCGCGCAGAGGTCGACCTCAGCCACGTCACCCGGACGATCCCATCCGCATCGCCTACCTGGCGCCGAAATTCGAGATAGGCGGTGCCGAGCGGCAGATGCTCATCCTCGCGGCCAACTTGCCCAGGGACTCGTTCCACGTGCGGTTCCTGCTGCTTTCCGGCCCGGGAGCCCTGTCGCCGGAAGCCGTCGCCGCGGGCTCAAGCGTCCATGTGCTCGGCATCGATCACGCGAGCTGCTCGGGCCTCGGCCTTCGCTGCCTTCCGTCGGCCCTCGCGGCGATCAGACGCTATCGCGCCCTTACCCGGGACGTGGATATCGTGGATGCCTGGTTGATCCCGGCGATGATCTTCGCGGCGATCGCCCAACCGCTCGCGAGGGTCCCGGTCCTGATGGGTGGACGGCGTTCGCTGGGTGACGTGTACGCATCGAAGTCCGCCTATCGACGACGATTGGCCCGGCTCGCCGCCCGACGGATGGATGTCGTCGTGGCGAACTCCCGGGCGGCGGCCGACGAGGCCGTCAACGTCGACGGCATCCGTGCCGACCACGTCCTGGTCATCCCGAATGCCGTGGTGCCGGCATCTCCACAGCCGGGAACCCGAACGGCAATCCGGGCGGCCTGGGGTTTCGACGATGACGTCCTGGTGGTCGGCTGCGTCGCCAACTACAAGGAGGGGAAGGGACTCACATCCCTCGTGACGGCGGCCCACCAGCTCCGGCAACGGATGCCCGATCTTCGCTACGTCCTGGTGGGCGAGGGGCCACTGCGAGCCGATCTCGAACGGGCGATCGACCGACATGAGCTCACCCGGATCGTCGTCCTTCACGGGCGAACCGCGGATGCTCGGACCCTTTACCCGGCCTTCGACATGTTTGTCCAGGCTTCGGAGTCCGAAGGGCTGCCGAACGTCGTCCTGGAAGCAGCTGCGTCCGGGCTACCGATAGTCGCGACGTCGGTCGGGGGCACGACGGAGATCCTCACCGCGAACGTGAACGCGGTGCTCGTGCCAAAGAACGACCTCGAACGCCTGACGGCGGCCATCGCCGAGGTGGCCGACGATGCGGCGCTGCGCGATCGGCTGGGACGCGCGGCACGGGCTCGAGCGGCTGATTACGCCCCAGCACGCCTCGCGGCGTCGACGGCGGCGCTCTACCGGCGGCTCGTCGGTCAGTCAGGGCGACGAGATGCGGCGACCCTTGTCGATCGCTCAGCGAGCATCGACGAGTAGAGTTCCTCGTGGAGCTTGATGACGATCCTGCTGTCATAACGCTCGACCATCCGACGTCGGCCTCGAACGCCCATAGCTTGGCGTTCGGTCGGGTGCTCCAGCATCCATTCCATTGCGTCGGCGTACCCGTCGACATCGCCGATCTCGACGATCCGACCAGAGTCGCCGACCAGCTCGCGGTTGCCTCGGGCGGTCGAGGCGATCACGGGCACTTCGAGGGCCAGGGCCTCCATAACCGAGCGAGCGAGGCCTTCTCGCCCGCTGTTGAGCATCAGGGCCACGCTCGATGCGACGATCGGGCGGACGTCGTCGACGATGCCCGCGAAGACCACCCGATCCGCGATGTCGAGACGAACGGCCAGCTGCCGCAAGCGGCCGCGTTCTTGGCCGTCCCCGAGCAGGATGAGACGGACCTCCTGGTCGCGCAGGCGAGCGAGCGCGGCGAGCGCATCGACCTGACGCTTGTTCTTGGAAAACTCGCCGACAACGACGAAATATGCCGCCCCGAGCAAGGAGCCCAGGCCGGGCGGCGTGACGACGGACGCGTCGGACGGGAGAGCGGTGCGGGCGTAATGGTCGGTGTCCAGGCCGATCCCAGGCATCCGGATCAAGGATCCCCTGTGGACGATCCGGTGCCGGAGGGCGGCTGCCTGATCCTCGTCGTTGATGACCACCAGGCGATCGGTCCATCGACCGGAGACCTTTTCGGCTGCCAGGAAGATCGTATTCGGGAGGAGACGGCCTCCCCGGTGGAAGTGGAAGCCATGGGCGGTGTACGCGATGGCCGGTCGCTGATCTGCGGGCATTCGTCGAACCGCGAAACGGGTCATGAACGAAGCGATCGGCGAATGGACGTGGACCACATCCGGCATCGACTCGATGAGCAACCGACCGATCGCGCGCTCGCCACGCACCAGTCCACCGATACGACGAATCGACCGCGACAGCGGGATGTCGTTCACCTCGTTGAACACGTCCCGTATCAAGGGGTCCTCGGTGGCACTCGCAGCCGCGGCCCCGACACGCCAACCGGCACTCCGGAAGTGCGCGGCCAGCGGGACGAGGAACTGGTGGATGGTTGCCGCGACCGTTGCCACATACAACAGGCTGGGCTGCTGATCCCGATGCTCGCGACTCATGGTCGATCAGCGCATTCGTCCGCCTCAGGCGATGATGACCCGGGCACGTTTGCGGTCCTCGCGCGCAGCGCCGCGAGCCTGCGCAGGATCCCGGACGGCAACCAGGCGATGGCCCACACCTGAAGAGTGCGGAATGACGGCGCATATCGCAGGGCCTGTCGCGAAGCGGCGCGAGCCTGCTTCGCGTCGCCCGCGAGACCCGACCATTTGGCGAGCTCAGCCAGCATCAAGCCGTACTGCCGCGGGTGACCGATGCGCATTTCTCGGCCAACGGCGATCAACACGGATCGATAGACCCATCGCCTGCCATCCGCGGCCTCCGGCGTATAGCGAGTGAGCGACACGCGATCCGTCCCGCTCGAGTCATAGGCCCGCACGACGCTGTCCAAAAGAAGCGCCGGACGGTCGCGCATCATCGCCCACCAGACGGACGACTCGCCCCCGGTCGCCCTCGGTTCGAAGCGTCTCCCGCCGAGGAGATCGTGCCGGGCGAGCTGCCAGAACTCTCCGGCAAATCGCCCAGCGAGGGCATCGTCAAGGGTGACGATGCCCTGGCGATGGGTCATCCGCCCAGTGTCAAGTCCGGAATCGACATCGCGGCACCATCCGAACACCTGCGAATACCGGTCGGACGCTGCCTCGAAAGCACGAACCAGTGTGTCCAGCGCACCCGGCAACAGGACGTCATCGCTGTCGAGGATCCCGAAGTAGGTGTTGTCGGCCGGAAGCCCATCGAGGCCGCTGTTCTTGGCCGAGGCAACCCCACGATTGGTTTCGTGGTTGACTAATCGAACCCGGCTGTCGGTCATGAACGTCTGCAGCACACTCGCCGTTTCGTCGGTCGACCCATCATCCACGATCAAGATATCGATGGCCGGATAGTCCTGGTCGAGGACGCTCTGGATCGCGTTGCCGACCAGGCGGACGCGATTGTAGGTGGGGATGATGATCGTCACACTTGGACGCATTCAGCGAGCCCGCTCCTCCATTGGTGGCGATGGTCGCGTACCGTACCATGCGTCCAGATGAGCGGAGCGAGCTCGCTGCATGGACGGCGCTGAGGTATGACCGCGACGCGAGTCAAGGGCAGTCGGGCCCCGTGCATCGGGGGCTTGCCGATCATCCGGCGCACCGGCTCGAACGTCAGCCCAGGTAAGTACCAGCGGCGCAGGTACAGGTGCCCGCTCCCGATGGTGCAATCGACCGGGCGCAGCCGCGTTGCACCTGGAACGACGGCCACACACCGCGTCGAAACTCTTGGAGGATCCCTCGCGTGAAGACTGTCGTCACCGGCGGCGCCGGGTTCATCGGTCATCACATCGTGGCCAAGCTGCTCGATCGCGGCGACGACGTCACGGTGCTCGACGACCTGTCGACCGGCGATCGGTCGAGGTTGGACCCAGTGATCGATCGGATCAAGTTCGTCGAGGGCAGCATCCTCGACGAACAGTCCCTCGATGTCGCACTTGCCTCGTGCGAGGTCATCTTCCACGAAGCAGCGATCCCGTCGGTCGCACGCTCGCTGGTGACGCCGCGACTGACGAACGAAGCCAACGTCAACGGCACGATCGAGGTGATGCTCGCCGCAGCCCGCCATGGCGTACGACGGGTGGTATTCGCAGGTTCGTCGTCCGTGTATGGGATCCCGGAGAGTCTTCCCTGCCGCGAGACGCAGCGACCCGATCCTCGCTCGCCGTATGGTGCCAGCAAGATCGCGGCCGAGCACTACATCCGAACGCTCGGCCTTGCCTTCGGCATCGAAACCGTCGTTCTGCGTTACTTCAATGTCTTCGGCCCAGGACAGGATCCGAAGTCCGAATACGCCGCTGTCGTGCCCCGGTTCACGACGGCCATCCTGGAGGGCCGACCCCCATTGGTGAATGGCACCGGCGACATCTCACGTGATTTCACCTATGTCGACAACGTCGTTGCCGCCAACCTTCTGGCAGCGGATGGGGCAGCACCGTCCGGTATCACCTGCAACGTCGCGTGTGGTTCGCGCTACTCGTTGCTCGATCTGCTCGATGCGATCGCGACTGCCGCGGGACGTTCGGTCGCACCAGTCTTCGGCCCGGCTCGAGCAGGTGACATCGTTCATTCGCAGGCGGACATTGCCGTGGCGCGCGAGGCGTTAGGCTACGGGGTCGTCGTCCCATTTGCCGAGGGGATCGCGCGGACGGTCGCCTGGTATGCCGGCCAGGGGGACGCTGCCCGCGTCGGGTCCGTCACCGACCAGGCGGTGTGATCGACCTCCGAGCGACGTCCGCCTCCGCACGGCTCCTGACGTCGGCCAGCCCCGGGCGCGGAAGAGGCGCGCCCGAGTCGCCACCGCCGACTCGCGGTCGGGACGTGGTCACGATCGGACTATGAGGCGCCTCCGGATCGCCTACGTCCCAGCGGCCCTGCGGCCGGGCGGGGCAGAGCGGCAGATGCTGGCACTGGCGGAGCGGCTGCCGCGCGACCAGTTCGACGTCGACTTCCTCGTCCTTTCCGGTCCAGGTGAATACGATGCCCGTGGAGTGGCCGCAGGTGCTCGAGTGCGTCACATCGGCTCATCGCCGTCACCCGCGGCAGGCCTGCCGAAAAGGATTCTTCGTCGGACGAGCAAGACAGCAGCGTTCATCCGAGGCGCAAGAACGGGCCACTACGATATCGTCGACGCTTGGCTCTATCCGTCTGACGTTCTGGCGGCGCTGACGAAGCCGCTGACGAGGACACCGGTCGTCGTTTCGGGTCGTCGAAACCTCGACCCGCACGACCAGTTCGGCCCGGCAGGGGCCCTCGTCGATCGGCTGGCCCTCGGCCTGACCGACGTGGTCGTCGCGAACTCCGGCGCAGCGGCCGAGTACGCGATCGCCAACGAGCCGCTCGATCCGCGCAAGGTCCGGGTCATCCGGAACGGCGTCGACCCGATCCCCGTGCTCGAATCCGGGGAGCTGGCGTCGCGACGACGCGACCTGGGCGTGACGGACGATCAGCTGGCCATCGGGTGTGTCGCGAACTACCACCCGGTGAAGCGCCACGTGGAGCTGATCGAGGCGTTTGCATCGATCGCCCCCATCGTCCCCGATGCTCGCCTGATCCTGGTCGGGGAAGGACCGCAACGGCCGGCGATGGAGACACGGGTCAGGGACCTGGGACTCGGCGACCGCGTGCGGCTCTACGGGTCCGTACTTGACACAGGCTCGATGTGGGGCGCCTTCGATATCGTCGTTCAGGCATCCCGGAGCGAGGGCCTTCCCAACGCCCTGCTCGAAGCGGCGTCGGCCGGGAGACCGATCGTCGCCACAGCGGCCGGTGGTACGGGTGAGATCGTGATCGACGGAGTGACGGGCCTGCTCGTCCCGATCGATGACGACGAAGCCCTCGGCTCCGCATTGGTGCGGCTCCTGGGCGACGCCGGCCTTCGCGCCAGGGTGGGTGCCGCGGCCCGTGAGCATGCCCGTGTCGCCTTTGGCATGGATCGGTTCGCCGCCGAATTCGCTGATTTGTACCTGGAGATCGCGGCAGCGCGCGGCCTGTTCGGCTGAGGGAGAGGTTCTGGCGCACCGGGGCGGGCGGGGCGTCGCCTCACGCCTCGGTCTCGCGGTCGGGAGGTCGTCCTCGATCCGTGGCCAATCGAACCACCACGATGATCACAAGGGTGGCCGCAGCAAGCAAGGTCAGGACCAGGAGGACGACGGGGCTGGCGTCGTCCCCAGCGTCGCGACTGACGTTGGTCGAGTCGCTGATGGACATCAGCGATCCTGAGGTCAGCGGCTGGCTGTTGGTCTTGACGGTCAGCCCGTCGATGTGCTCGAAGATGAGCACGGTGCCCTGACCGGCCCTGGCCGTGCTGTTGTTGGTGAAGGTGACATTCGCAGTGCGCGACTTGCCGATCCAGGTGGACAGGCCGCCGGCGTTGGGCGTGTTGGTGCTGTTGGGCGCGCCCTGGCTGACGTAGTTGCCGGTGATGACGAGGTCGTGGATGACCGCGCCGATG
>Ga0075026_100000004_pt1 | contig 63878 bp, 53 predicted proteins | sample Str012_2_FD_71392 | JGI IMG/M metagenome (GOLD analysis project Ga0075026, IMG submission 71392) | Freshwater sediment microbial communities in response to fracking from Pennsylvania, USA - Straight Creek_MetaG_SC_2012 | ecosystem: Environmental > Aquatic > Freshwater > Creek > Sediment... | reverse complement strand
CGGTAAAACCCTGCTGGCAAAAGCCATGGCGGGTGAAGCGCAGGTGCCTTTCTTTTCTATGAGTGGTTCAGACTTTGTGGAATTATTTGTAGGTGTGGGAGCCAGTCGTGTAAGAGATCTTTTTAAACAGGCAAGGGAAAAAGCGCCCTGTATCATATTTATAGATGAAATAGATGCCATCGGCCGTGCAAGGGGCAAGAATGCCGTAATGAGCAACGATGAAAGAGAAAGCACCCTCAACCAGTTGCTGGTAGAAATGGACGGCTTTAGCGGAGAAAGCGGCATCATTGTACTGGCTGCTACCAACCGGCCCGATGTATTAGATACAGCATTGCTCCGCCCCGGCCGTTTTGACCGCCAGATTGAGATTGATAAGCCCGATTTAAAAGGCCGTGAGCATATTTTTAAAGTACACCTGAAGCCCATTAAAATTTCGCAGACCCTGGATATTTTTAAACTGGCCGAACAAACTCCTGGTTTTGCAGGTGCAGACATTGCCAATGTGTGCAATGAAGCCGCACTGATTGCAGCAAGAAAAGGCAAGGACGCCGTTGATATGTCAGATTTCCAGGATGCCATAGACCGTGTGATTGGTGGTCTGGAAAAAAAGAACAAGATCATTTCGCCCGATGAGAAAAAGATCATCGCTTACCACGAAGCCGGTCATGCCATTTGCGGATGGTTCCTGGAACATGCTTATCCTTTGCTGAAAGTAACCATTGTACCAAGGGGTACTGCCGCACTGGGCTATGCGCAATACACGCCCAAAGAACAATATTTGTACAATACCGATCAGCTGACCGACCAGATATGTATGACCCTTGGCGGACGTGCCAGTGAGGATATTTTCTTCAACAAAATTTCTACCGGCGCACAAAACGATTTACAGCAGATCACCCGTACCGCTTATGCCATGGTAACCGTATATGGCATGAACGATAAGGTAGGCAATGTAAGTTTTTACGATCCGCAGCAGGAGAATGCTTTTACAAAGCCTTACTCAGAAGAAACCTCCAAGATCATTGACCAGGAAGTAAGAAAACTGATTGACAATGCTTTTGAAAGAACCAAAAAATTACTCATTGAAAAGAAAGAAGAAGTAAGAAAACTGGCAGAAGCATTGCTGGAAAAGGAAGTGTTGTTTCAGACCGATGTGGAAACCCTGATTGGTAAAAGGCCTTTTGAAGAAAAGAAATTGCTGGATGTAGACAACAAAGAGCCGCATGCGCACGATGGCACCATCAGCGAAGGTGTTCCGCCTTACGACAGCGGTGTTACCAATAAAGCACACAACTAAAAAATACATAACAACCATTGAAACGAATTACACGAATTATGACAGCCAGGAATACTGGAAAATTCTTGTAATTCGTTTTTTAATGGGTGTTAAAAAGCTTCATGTATGAGTGTTTCTTCTTCCAAAGAAGTTATCCTTAAAAAAATAAGAAAGGCGTTGAGTGAATCAACGCCTCTTCCTTTTCCGCAAAGCGAAGGCACGCATTCTTTGTTCCAGCCATCGCAAAAAGAACTGGAGATTCAGTTTGCAGAAGAGTTCGGTAAGCTACAGGGCAGGTTTGCTTTTTGTTTAAACTTCGCCGAACTGGCAATACAGCTAAACGGTCTTTTGGCTGAAAAAAACTGGACAAACATTTTTTGCAACGAAACAGCACTGAAGAATTCCTTAACCGCAGCCATGGTAACCGGCTTATCGGATACATCGCTTGAAGCATGTGATGCCAGTATAACCACCTGCGAATGCCTGGTGGCCCGTACCGGCAGTATTGTTTTATCAGCCGCCAGCCAGAGCGGAAGAACAGTAAGTGTGTATGCCCCGGTACATATCTGCATTGCCTATACCCGGCAACTGCTGTACGATATAAAAGATGCGTTACAGCAAATCAAAGAAAAATACGGCGCAGAAATCCCTTCGCTTATCAGTTTTGCGTCGGGCCCAAGCCGTACTGCCGATATTGAAAAGACATTGGTCACAGGTGTACACGGCCCCAAGGAGGTGTATGTATTTCTGGTAGACCAATAATTTGCCCGATTGCTATTATCTTTACGTGAGTATGAAATCTGCCAATCATCAACTATTTGTTTACGGCTCGTTGCGCAGTGGTTTTAACCACCCGGCCTATGCCTATATCAGCACCCATTTTGAGCTGGTGGGCAGCGCAAAAGTAAAAGGCAAATTATACGATCTCGGTAGCTACCCTGCCGCATTGCCCACCACGGATGAAGTATTTATTGTGGGCGAATTGTACCGCCTGAAAGAACAACAGGAGTTCTCCTGGGCCATTGCGCAGGTAGACGACTATGAAGGCGTTTACCCCGAACCGGGAGAGACCGCACTTTATGTGAGAGAAATGACCACCGTTTATATCAACGATACCAGCACCAATGCCTGGATATACTGGTACAACAATGACGTAACCGGCAAACCCCTGATTGCTTCCGGAGATGTGCTCGAATATCTTCAAAAGAAACAATAGCCCATGCAACTGCTCCCCGGCAAAAAAATATATTTTCTTTCCGATTTTCACCTGGGCGCCCCGGATTATTCAAGCAGTTTGGCCAGAGAAAAAAAAATAGTCCGCTTTCTTGACAGTATCCTGCACGATGCCGCAGCAATTTTTATTGTGGGCGATTTGTTTGATTTCTGGTACGAGTACCGCACCGTTGTGCCCAAAGGCTATGTACGCATCCTCGGTAAAATGGCATCCATTACCGACAGCGGTATACCCATGTATTTTTTTGTGGGCAACCACGATATGTGGATGAAGGGCTATTTTGAAAAAGAACTGAACATACCGGTTTATTTTGAGCCCAAAACATTTGAATTCGGCCATAAAAAATTTTACATCGGTCATGGCGATGGACTTGGGCCCGGCGACCATGGTTATAAATTCATCAAAAAAATATTCAGGAGCCCGGTTTGCCAGTGGCTGTTTGGTATACTACCCCCGGCCATTGGCGTAGGCATTGCCAATTACATGAGCCGCAGCAGCCGTGCCGCCACCGGGCAAACGGACGATACCTTTCTGGGCGAAGAAAAAGAATGGCTGATCACCTACAGCAAAGAAATACTAAAACTGGAAGCTTTTGATTATTTTATCTTTGGTCACCGCCATTTGCCCATTGATTGTTCATTGCCCGGCAACAGCCGTTACATAAACCTGGGCGACTGGATAAAATATGATTCCTATGCTGTTTTTGACGGCAACAACCTGGAATTAAAATACCATACCACTTGAAAAAGACAATGACCATCGCCTTCCTGCTCTGTTGCACGGCTGCTTTTTCGCAGCAGCGTGACAGTTCGCTGCAGCTGCTGAATATTATCAAAGGCGGGTATGCAGATTTTACGGCAGACAACCTTGGCAATATCTTTTTGCTTGACAGCAATAACCAGCTAAAAAAACTTTCGCCGGCCGGTGATTCTGTGGCCATTTTTAACGATGTGCGCAAATACGGAAAAGTCTATTCCATCGATGCCGGCAATCCCTTAAAAATTTTATTGTATTACCGCGATTTTGGGACCATTGTTGTGCTGGACCGCCTGCTCAACGTACGCACCACCATCGATCTCCGCAAACAAAATATCTTCCAGGCAAAAGCCATCTGCCAGAGCTACGACAACGCCGTTTGGGTATACGATGAAGGTGAGGCCAAACTCAAAAAGATTGGAGACGATGGCAATATCATAGATCAAAGCGGCGACTTCCGCCTGCAGCTGGACGAAGCTCCTTCTCCTTCCATTATTGAAGATCACGATCGGCTGGTATACCTGTACGACAGCATTAAAGGTTTACTTGTGTTTGACTATTTTGGCACTCTCAAAAATAAACTGGCGTTTTTGGGCTGGCAGGATTTTCAGATGGCCGGCAAATACATTGTTGGCAGAAAAGGCGTGGTACTGGAGCGCTACCGGCTTGCCAGCCTTTCAATGGAAGAAAAAATATTGCCCGGCATTTTAAAGGATACCGATAAAATCCGCATCTCCGGCGACCGGTTATTTTGTCTGCGCCATGGCAGCCTTTACATTTATGCGTTGTAAGTACGCAAATGTTTTGCAGCTTTTATTTTAATGACCCCTGTAATTCAGACAACCGTTAAATTTCATTTTTAAACAGTGCCCAAGTCCGTTAATTTTGATTTTCTTAATGGATCCCGTTTATGAAGTTTTTGCAAACCGTTGTACTCGATAATACCGTTTTAAGTTATCTCTTCTGCTTTGGCACCATCCTGGTGGCGCTCCTGCTTAAAAAATATCTTTCAAGATATGTAACCGGTTTGTTTTTTATTTTGCTGAAACGCACATCCTGGAAAGTTGAAAAAACATCCTTTAACGAATTGCTGCTGGCACCCGTACAGGGCTTTCTTATCATCCTTATTTCATTCATTGCTTTAGACAAGCTGCATTTTCCAAAAGCATTTGTTTTTGATATCCACCACATCACGTCCAAAGACATCATAGACAGCATTGGAACCGGCCTTATCATCAGCGCTTTTATCTGGGTATTGCTCCGCGCCATCGACTTCATTGCACTATTCCTGGAAGAAAGGGCCAACAACACAGACGATGTAAGAGATAACCAGCTGATTGTTTTTTTCCGGGATTTCCTGAAAGTAATCATTGGCATCATTGGCCTGCTGCTTATTATCCATTTCTCCTTTAACAAAGACATTGGCGCCCTGCTGGCGGGTTTCGGGCTGATTGGCGCTGCTGTGGCACTCGCTGCAAAAGAAAGTCTCGAAAACCTGATTGCTTCATTTATCATTTTCTTTGACAAACCTTTCAATGTAGGCGACCTGGTAAAAGTGCAGGGCTTTACCGGTACTGTAGAAAGGATCGGCTTACGCAGCACCCGCATAAGAACCGATCACAAAACCTATGTAACCGTACCCAACAAACAAATGGTAGACAGCATTATGGACAACCTGACCCTGCGTACGCAGCGCCGGGTGGATCTACGGCTTGAGATCAGCCTGGGCACATCGCCCGATCAGTTGCAGCAGTTGCTTGATCAAATCAACCGCATCACCCATCAGCCGTTGATTGTAAACAGGGTGGTGCTTTTAAGTAATATCATCTCCAGTGCTTATGTAATTACCGTAGAGTATTACACCAATGCCATCCCCGTTGGCAGTTTTAACGAGACCAAACAGCAGGTAAACTTTGATATTATAAAAGCCATGGCTGCGTTGAACGTAGAACTGGCAGGGCTGAATACGGAGATAAAAATCAGCGGAAAAACCGCTGCCGGCTAAGCCATTCCCACTACTCATTTTTGGAACAATTGTCCCGTAACCGGAATAAGCAGGGATCCCCGGGTCTCGTACAGGCTGGCTATTAGAGCCTTGTAGATTGGCATACTTATTAACCCCTAAGTAGCAAATCTGTTACCGATGAAACCTGCTATTAAATTTCTGCTGTTGTTTTTACTGCTAATACCAGCCAGCTCTTTTTCACAATCTGTGATCAATGTATATGCAAGGGTTACTGCTGTCAGCGGCACTTCAATTACCATTACCGGTACTACCGGCACATTTACAGCAGGTGAAGCCATTGTGATGCAGATGCAGGACAGCACCATCGGAAACAACACTGGCAACAATACCGGTTTTGGCAATATCGGCAGCATTCAGTCTGCCGGCATTTCCGAAGTGGTTTCAATTTCTGCTGCTACCAGCACTACCATTACTTTAAACAGTGCGCTTGCCAACACCTATCATTTCAACAACAACAGCCGCGTACAGATTATTTCTTATCCAACCCTTGGTGGTGGTGGCAACTACACTTTAAATGGCGGTGTTACAGCCCCCTCCTGGAACGGTGTTACTGGCGGTGTGGTAGCTTTTAAAGTAAGCGGCATTTTAACGCTCAACAGCAATATAAAAACAGACGGGCAGGGTTTCAGGGGTGGCGCTGTGGGTGCCAATGCCCCTTCTGACTACAGCTGCGACCCCAATACTTACTACGACAATGCGGCGGGCGTTTCTACTACTTACTACGGTTTTAAAGGCGAAGGCATACACAATACCAACGGCGTTTATACAGTGGCGAGAGGTAAAGTACTGAATGGTGGTGGCGGTGGCAACTACAACAATACCGGCGGTGGCGGCGGTGGCAATTTAACCGCAGGGGGTGTTGGCGGTACCGGCTGGAGCTGTTCAAGCACTACAACCGGTGCCGGCATGGGCGGCGTTGATTTAAGCACATACATAACAGGAACCCGCTTTTTTATGGGCGGCGGAGGTGGTGGTGGCCAGCAAAACAATAACGTGGGTACTGCTGGTGCAAATGGCGGCGGTATCATTATGATTAAAGCGAATGCCATACAAACCAGTGTGGGTTGCAACAGCGGGGCAGGCAATGTGGTTATTTCTGCAAAAGGCAATACAGCCGGCAATTCTGGCAATGATGGCGCAGGCGGTGGTGGTGCGGGTGGAAGCATACTACTACAAGTGGCTTCTTATTCAGTAAATGGTGCATGCCCTATCAATATCAATACAAGTGGTGGTAACGGTGGTAATGTAAATGATGGAGGAGCACACGGCGGTGGCGCTGGTGGTGGCAAGGGTGTTACCATTATCTCTGGTGTGGTAGGCACCCCCACCAATGTAACCGTAGCCGATGCAGAAGGTACGGGTGGTACCAATTCAAATGCAGCAGGCTCCACCGCTGCAGCCAATGGAGCTCCTTCGGCCAGTAGCGGCATCGGCAGCCCGGTTTTTACGCCCACAACAATATTGCCCGTTGTCTTAAGCAGTTTTGAAGCATCCCCGGTAAAAAGCACCGCCGTATTGCAATGGCAGGCAAGTGTTGAAAACGGCTTTGCATATTACCAGGTTGAAAGATCTGCCAGCAACGGCCTCAGCTATGCCGCCGCTGGTAAGGTAATGGCCAAAGGAAATGGCGCTGTTTACAGCTTTACAGATGATGTAAGCAACCTGGATTTGAATGGCATAAAAATTTACTATCGCCTGAAAATGGTTGACCTGAACGGAAATGTTGAATACTCGGCTGTAAAAGCAGTTGCATTTAATGGGCAGGTTAGTACTGCCAGCATAAAATCTTTTCCCAACCCGGCTGTGGCAACTGTTTATATAACCAGCGGGGGTATTAAGAGCAATGCTGCTGTCAGCGCTACCATTCGCGATATGCAGGGCCGCCTGGTAAAAACTTACAGCAACGCTCCTATTGTGGCCAATAACACCATCGCCCTTTCGCTGTCAGCTCTTTCAAATGGCCAGTACATCATCAGCATCAATGGGACTAACGGTGAAGAACACACGGTGGTAACAAAGCAGTAAGCAAACAGGCTGAATTAAAAATAACTAAAGTGAAGCTTTGATCTCCAGCAAAAAAGTTTTCAGTTTCTGCATGGATTGAACAACGGCAAAACGCTCATGGGCGTTTTTATTTTTTTTCATGAAATCGCGGGCGCCCTGTGTGGTAAACTTGCGCTGGCGCAGCAAGTGGTGTATTAATTCAAGCGTCTTTATATCTTCCGGGCGGAAATACCGATCGCCTTTCTTGTTCTTTTTTGTCTCCAGGCAGTCATCAAATTCATTGGCCCACATACGCAGCAGCGAGTGGTTTACATGAAACATTTCTGCTACCTGCCCGATGGAATAATATCTTTTCTGAAACAGCGTTTCATCGTCCGGAATTTCTACTGCATCAATGGCCGCATCAATTTCTTTTAAGGAAAGGCGGCCACGTTTGGATGGCTGTTTGGCTACCAGCGGTGCAGGCTTTGGTTTGCGGCCCCGCTTTTTGATCGCTGTTGCGGGTTCCGCCACTACTTCTTTCTCCGGCACAACCTGTTCGGGTGGTTCCGGTGCTTCATCGAAAGACAGCGTTATTTGTTTAAGTTCCTGCATCATAAACCTGAAGTAGGGCAAAGATACTGCCGTTAAAGGGTGCGACGCAACGATGTTGAGTGATGTGGAAAAGTTGACTTAAAAAGGTGATAGCTTAATGAGTTAAGGGCCTTCACTAAATAGTACTACTAGCTTTTTGTTTGATAGAAATGTCTATTGCCCATAAAAGTTGCTGACCCTGCAATCCTAATCGAAGCTTTGATTGGGTGAAGCCGCCATCTTCAGCAGGCGATCAAACTGTTCGGGTGTAAGATCATTATAGAAGAAATATACAGGATCCACATGTTGCCCGTTTTTATGTACTTCGTAATGACAATGCGGACCGGTGCTCTTGCCCGTGCTGCCTACCCAACCAATAATTTCGCCGCGTTTTATTTTTTGACCTGCATGCACTTTTACGCGTACCATATGGCCGTACAAAGTTTCGTAGCCGTATCCGTGGTTAATGACCACGTGGTTGCCATACCCATTGCCGGTGTTGCCCCCCGTGGTAACGGTGCCATTGGCTGTGGCGTAAATGGGTGTGCCCTGGGGTGCTGCAAAATCAAGACCGGCATGCATTTTTACCGTCTTATATACCGGGTCGATGCGGTAACCAAAACCGGAAGCCACACGGCTTAGATCTTTATTGCTAACGGGCTGAATGGCCGGCGTGCAGGCCAGCAGTACTTCTTTGTTTTTGATAAAGCCGCCAATTTCGTCGAAAGATTTATTTTGAAACGCTACCCGTTGCGACAGGTTATTAAGTGTGGTAGCCACTGAGCCGGCCAAATCGCTCTGGCTCATGCCCTGCACCAGCAAAATCTCTTTTTGTTTTTCCATGGCTTTGGCCCGGGCACTGTCTGGTATGGGGTTGGCTTCAAAGATGGCGCGGTAAACGTTGTTGTCGCGTTTTTCCAGGTCTACCATTTGCTGCTGCAGCTTTTTTACCTGGTCGTTGAGAACATCATAATTCTCGGCAGCCGATTCATATTGCTGGCGGAGTATTTTTTCTTTGGGAGAGTCTACATATTTAAAGGCGATAGAGACGATGATGATAGCGGTTACCACCGAAGCTGCGATGAAACCCAGCACCCGCAGCAATTTTACCCGCAGCGGGGTCTCCAGCTTTTCATAACGGAGCGTATTGGTGTTATAGTAGTACTTGATTTTTTTCATACCTGCTGGCAGAAAACTTGTTTAGGCAGTCACTGATATTGTATGCTTTCTTTTGTCAATATGCGCATCCGCGGCCACTTTACTCCTTTGCTTATTCCGCTCTTGCGGCCTTATCCTTACCTTTGCACTCGCTCTAAAACAGCGTATTGCCGTCAAATATAGCCCTTAGGCGGGCAACTAACAACCAAAGATTGTTCCAGTATGTTAACCAGCGCAGCCATTCGTCAAAAGTTTTTGGATTTCTTTCAGTCAAAAGGCCATGCCATCGTACCCTCGGCACCTATTGTCATTAAGAACGACCCAACCCTATTGTTTACCAATGCGGGTATGAACCAGTTTAAAGATTATTTCCTGGGCAACAGAAAGCCGGAACACAGCCGCGTGGCCGATACCCAGAAATGCCTGCGGGTAAGCGGTAAGCACAACGACCTGGAAGAAGTGGGCGTAGATACCTATCACCATACCATGTTTGAAATGCTGGGCAATTGGAGCTTTGGCGATTATTTTAAAAAAGAAGCCATTGCCTGGAGCTGGGAATTGCTGACCGAAGAACTGAACCTGGACAAAGACCGCCTCTATGTAACCATTTTTGAAGGCGACCACAAAGAGGGCCTTGCCAAAGACGAAGAAGCTTTTGCAGAATGGAAAAAATTTATTGCCGAAGACCGCATTTTATTGGGCAACAAAAAAGACAATTTCTGGGAGATGGGCGATACTGGTCCCTGCGGCCCCTGTACCGAAATACATGTGGATTGCAGAAGCGATGCAGAGAGAAAACAAGTAGAGGGAAAAACACTGGTAAACAATGATCATCCGCAGGTGATTGAGATTTGGAACAATGTGTTTATGCAGTTTAACCGGTTAAAAGACGGCAGCCTGCAGCCCCTGCCTGCCAAACATGTAGACACAGGTATGGGTTTTGAAAGACTGGTAAGGGTGATACAGGGCAAGAATAGTAATTATGATACGGATGTATTTACCGGCACCATTGCTGCCATTGAAAAAATAGTGGGCAAAAAATACGATTTCAGCGATAGCAAACAGGCCATTGCCTTTCGTGTACTGGCCGATCATATCCGTGCTATTGCATTTACCATAGCAGACGGTCAATTGCCTTCCAATACCGGCGCCGGTTACGTTATCAGGCGGATATTGCGCCGTGCAGTACGTTATTATTATTCTTACCTGGATTATAAACAACCGCTCTTGTGCCAGCTGATGCCAGTATTGGCAGAACAATTTAAAGATGTATTTTTTGAACTATCCTTTCAGCTGGATTTTGTAACAAAAGTGGTGAAGGAAGAGGAAGAAGGGTTTATGAGAACGCTGGGTAATGGTCTTAAAAAAGTTGATGAACATATCACACTAGTTAACACAATTCGTCGGACGTCCAATAAACCAAATGATAGTGCACAGTTTCCAGGTAATTTCGCATTTGAGTTGTATGATACATTTGGATTTCCGTTTGATTTGACAAGACTCATTGCGGCAGAGAACGGTATTTCCGTCGATGAAGCAGGTTTTGAAGCTGAAATGCAGCAACAAAAAAACCGCTCCAAAGCCGCAGGTGTTATAGATACCGAAGACTGGACAACACTTATCGAGAATGTCTCCAATAAATTTATTGGGTATGATTCTCTTGAAACGCACAGCAAGATCATTAAATACCGGAAAGTAAAGGCAAAAGGCAAAGAATCCTACCAGCTGGTATTGGATCAAACACCCTTTTATGCAGAGAGCGGCGGACAGGTGGGTGATACCGGAACACTGGAAATTAATAACTCACCATTAGTAATTAATAATACAAAAAAGGAGAACGATTTAATTATACACTTTGCAGACAGCATTCCTGCCAATCTAACGGGAACGGTTGTTGCAAAAGTGGATGCCGCCAAAAGGCAAAAAACAGCCGTCCACCATTCTGCCACGCATTTACTGCACGCTGCTTTGCGCGAAGTACTGGGCACACACGTTGCACAAAAAGGTTCACTGGTAAATGAGGAACATTTGCGTTTCGACTTTTCTCATTTTTCAAAAATGACGGTGGAAGAAATCAGCAAAGTGGAGGATATCGTCAATGAAAAAATCAGGGAGAATATACCGGTTGTAATAAAATTATTGCCCAAAGAAGAAGCCCTGCAACTGGGTGCGATGGCCTTATTTGGAGAAAAGTATGGGGATATTGTCCGCGTGGTAACCATCGATCCCAACTATTCCGTTGAGCTTTGCGGCGGCACGCATGTGGGCGCCACGGGCGAGCTCGGTTTTTTTAAAATAAAACAGGAAACAGCGGTAGCGGCGGGTGTAAGAAGAATTGAAGCGGTATCGGGTGCAGCGGCACAAACCTATATCAATGATGAGCTGGCGCAATTGCAGCAGGCAAAAGACCAGCTGAAAAACCCGGCCGACCTGGGTAAAGCCATTGACAACCTGCTAACCGAAAGCGCCGGCCTGAAAAAGAAACTGGAACACCTGGAAGATCGCATGCTGGTAGGCATCCGCAATGAGTTGCTGCACAAAGATGAAATCATTAACGGTGTTACATTTATAGGCAGCATTGTGGAAGTAAGCAATGCCGATGCTTTAAAGAAACTCTGCTTCGATCTTAAAAATAAACTGCACGATCACGTTGCCGTGCTTTGCGCTAATATTGGCGGCAAGCCATTTGTTGCTATTGGTATTTCAGAAACAGTAGTTGCCGCAAAAAATTTAGACGCCGGTAAAATCATTAAAGAACATATTGCACCATTAATAAAAGGCGGCGGTGGCGGACAAAAAACACTGGCTACTGCAGGCGGACAGGAAGCGGGTAACCTGCAACAGGTAATTGAGAAAGTAAAGTCTTTGCTATAAACGGGTACCCCGTTTGTAAAGGCCGGTATCAACGCTTATTTAATTTTATTGGTCCTTTTTATTTTGTACAAATCCTTAATCCACCGGATGCTGGCGATGATAACAACCAGCGAATACAACATACACAGAATAGACACAAAGTTGACACTGCTGCTCAGCATTAAAAGCATATTGGTAGTTTAGGTTAGGTTGAAACGAATATCGGATTCGCCCAGCGTTTTGCATATACCCCGAAGCGGGTAGTAAGACTACGAAGTATTTTTACCAGCCCCCCTTTGCCGGCCGGCAGCAAGTAAATTCTTTTAACATTTCCGAAAGTTTTCGTAATTGATAAAATCCCCCTATATTTGAACTACGAAACAAAACGTAGATAGATTTTATCATTTAAAAACAACTCTGGTATGAAACAATACTTATTAAAAATGGCCGGCGCCGTTTCCCTGCTGCTGTTGCTGGCAAACGGCAGCTTTGCCCAGGACGCGAAAAAAGAAAGCACTACTACTATTAAACGCAATGATGATGTAATCGTCATCAACCCAAAAACAAGTGTGGATACCAAGCTCAGCATTGAAATAAAGGGCGATGATATAAAAATAAACGGCAAGCCCTTGTCGGAGTTCAAGAGCGACGACGTAAATATCATGCTCAAAAAACACCATGATCTGCATGATCTGGTTATTGATGAAGACATCGAAATGCCAGAAATGCAGGCACTTTCAGCGCCGCGTAGCCGTTTCAGAAGCGGTGCCAATGCGTATGGTTTTGGCAGCGCCGACAATTTTATCACCCTTAACGGTACGTCGGGTAATAAAGCTTTCCTGGGTGTAGGCTCCACAAAAACAGGAGACGCAGAAGGCGTTACCATTACCAGTATTTCTGAAGAAAGCGCGGCCCAGAAAGCAGGTTTAAAAACCGGCGATGTTATCACAAAAGTCAATGACATTAAGATTGGCTCCCCCGAAGAATTGTCGAAAACCATTGGAAACTTCAAACCCGAAGAAAAAATAGCCATCACCTATAAACGCGATAAGAAGGAACAGAAAGCCACCGCCACACTCTCCAAAAGAAAGGTAGCCACAACGCTTTCCTATTCTGCACCCGATGCTTACGAGTTTAAGAAATTCAATTTCGACAATGGCATGAATAATAATTTTAACTGGAATAGCAAACCCAAACTGGGCATTAAAGCGCAGGAAACAGAAGAAGGCAAGGGCCTTACAGTGCTGGATGTAGACGATGAATCCGCCGCAGAAAAAGCCGGTATCAAAGAAGGTGATATTATTACCAGTTTTGATGGTACCGAAGTAAACAATATAGATCAGCTAAGAGAACTGTCTAAATCCGCTATTGAAAAAGGCAATTTTAAAGTAAAACTGTTGCGCGACGGCAATGCACAGGAAGTGAACGTAAAAATTCCTAAAAACCTGAAGACCACCAGCCTTTAGTACACAGTATATAGATTTTAGTATACTGATCCGCAACCGGCTTCTTAGCATTACAAAAAGCCATTACACTTGCCCGTGTGATGGCTTTTTTGTGGCGTATGTAGCCCGGATTATCTGGACTTTAAAATGAGTTAGGATGTCTTATTTCCACGGGAAAATGTTTTATCACAAAAGCTTTCCCAATCATAAAAATCTGCGCTGCATTGGGTTCTTTAGGTTTTCCACAATTAGGTCGCGGACCCGACAGGAAAATCGGCCCTGATATGGTATTTTTGCAATTCTGCCCCAAGCGTGGCGGACGAACGAAGAACCAAGAACAGGGAACTATGAGCTATTACGATAAATACGAGACGGTGATTGGGCTGGAAGTGCATGCACAATTGCTGACCAAAAGCAAATTGTTTTGCGGAGACAGTGCTTCTTTTGGCGCCGAACCCAATACGCATATCAGCGAAATTACCCTGGCTTACCCGGGCACCCTGCCCAAATTAAACAAAGCGGCGGTAGAACTGGCCATTCGGCTGGGGCTGGCCTGCCATTGCGAAATTGAACACAAAAACTATTTTGCCCGTAAAAATTATTTTTACCCCGATCTCTCCAAAGGTTACCAGATATCGCAGCATACAACCCCCATTTGCAAAGGTGGCTATGTAAGCATCAGAACAGCAGGTGGCGAAAAACAGGTACAGCTTAACCGCATACACATTGAAGAAGATGCCGGTAAAAGCATCCACGATATTGATGACCACAATTCTTGTATTGATTACAACCGTGCCGGTGTGCCCCTGGTTGAAATTGTAACCGAACCTGTTATCCACAACGCAGAAGATGCCGCAGCCTATATTACCGAACTACGCAAACTGGTGCGTTACCTGGGTGTTTGCGATGGCAATATGGAGGAAGGAAGTATGCGCTGCGATGCCAATGTTTCTATCCGTTTAAAAGGCGAACAAAAACTGGGCGTAAAAGTGGAAGTAAAAAACCTCAATTCCATCCGCAATGTGCGCAAAGCCATAGAGTATGAAGTAAAGCGCATGATTGATTTGGTGGAAACCGGCGGCACCATTCTGCAACAGACCCGGAGTTTTGATGCCGGTAACGATACTACTTTTTCTTTGCGCAGCAAGGAGGAAGCCAATGACTACCGCTATTTTCCCGACCCGGATTTACCGCCGTTTCTGGTAAGTGAAGCGCAACTGGACCGCATCAAAAAATCGATGCCAGCGCTGCCGGAAACATTGATAGAAAAATACAAAACGGATTTGCAGCTCAGCGATTATGATGCAAGGGTTATCTGCGACGACAAAGAAACCATTGGTTATTTTGAAGCGCTGATAAAAGATACCAGTCATTTTAAAGCAGCAGTCAACTGGTTGCTGGGTCCTGTAAAATCTTTTTTGAATGAACATTCCATTCACATCGATCATTTTCCCGTTCAGCCGGCAACACTGGCAGCACTGATAGATTTGGTAGAGAACGGTAAGCTTAGTTTCTCAGTAGCCTCATCAAAGTTGCTGCATGCGCTGATTGAAAACAAATCAACCGATCCTTTGCAGGTGGCCACGGCCATGAATTTATTGCAGGATGCCGACAGCAGCGCCATTGCCGGCTGGGTGGACGCGGTATTGGCCAGCATGCCCGATAAAGTGGCCGAATACAAGAAAGGAAAGAAAGGCCTGATTGGCCTGTTTATGGGTGAAGTAAAAAAAATATCAAGGGGTAAAGCAGATCCAAAACTGACCACACAATTGTTAACCGAGAAGCTCAACCATTAAATATAAATCTGAACCGGAGTTCAGCGCAATACAATTTTAAAATCTGATTATGCCAGGAAAAATTTTCAGTTCGGTTTGTATCCTGTTGTTTGGCACCCTTTGTTTAATTGGCTGCAATCCAAAAGCAAAAGGTGGTTTCACAGTAAGTATTACCTATAAAAATCTAGACAGGATGGTACCGCAGAATTACGACGACAAGTCGCCGGACGCTGTAGCCGTTGCAGGCGCCGCCCATATTATGCTGGAAGAAATTCCTTATGGCGGAGACGCACATCCGGTAATGCTGGATTCTTCTACTCTTAAAGGCAAAGACGGAAAGCTTGAACTGAAAGGAAACGGCAAGGAAGAAGGCATTTACCAGCTGGTCATCGACAAGGGCCCGGTTGTATTGCTGATCAATGACGTAGAAAAAATCAACGTTGAAATAGATCTCAGCAAGAAGGATAATTATTATACAGTAACAGGTTCGGAAGCCAGTGAACACCTGAAAAATTTCATCAGCAAGTACGATGAAAAAGCATTTTCCATCAACAACGTGCTGGCAGATATAGACAGCCTCAAACAGTTTGGTGGCTCCGACAGCCTGCTGATTGCCGCTTCCAACCGTAAGAATATGGCTATTCTCTCGCTCAATGAATATGTGGCTGCTTTCCTGGATAAAGCAGATAGCCCCGCCGAAAGTATTTTTGCATTGGGTATGGGTTCGCGGTCTTTTCAACGCGATGAATTTGGCAAACTGCTGAACACCGTGGTAAAAAGATTTCCGGAACACAAACCACTGGCCCAACTGAAAGCAACGTATGATGCACAACAGGCACAATTGAGCCAGCGCAGGGAAGCCAGTAGTTCGTGGACGGGCAAACAGGCGCCGGATCTTGCACTGCCTTCTGTTGACGGAAAAACAATTTCCATCTCTTCATTTCGTGGCAAATATTTACTGGTAGATTTCTGGGCCAGCTGGTGCGGCCCGTGCCGGCAGGAAAATCCCAATGTGGTAAATGCCTACAAACAATTCAAGGATAAAAATTTTACCATACTAGGTGTATCATTGGACAGGGGCGGCGAAAAAGACAAATGGGTAAAAGCCATTCATGATGACCAGCTGACCTGGACGCACGTGAGTGATTTAAAAATGTGGGAGAGCGAAGCCGTAAAAACATTTAAGTTTGAAGGCATTCCCTATAATATTCTAATTGATCCCAATGGCAAAGTAATTGCCGAAAGTCTTCGGGGTGCCGAGCTGGAAAGTAAGCTGGCCGAGGTGTTGAAGTAAATTGTTTTAAATTCTTCGGCTTTAAAAATAAGATGCCGCTCTTTGAGAGCGGCATCTGTATGTAAGATTCAATCCGTTATTATGTTTATTTCGGATTTTTTACCGGTGCACTGGTGGCAGACGGAGGATTCAGCGAAGTTTCGTCATCCGGCACGTCCCAGTAATCCAGGAAATTGTAGTTGATGGTAGCGTTGGAATCATGAGTTCGGCAGTCTGCGGGCAATTCCAAGCATGCTATAAATTCCAAAATTACTACTCTCACAAAAGCAGTAGGGATAAAAAAGCGCCCCGCAAACTGCAGGACGCTTTTCACTAGACTATTAACAGTTAACTGTTTGCTTAATTATCCCAGAACACTTTGGCAGACATATCCGTTTTCTGAGCAGGGGCATTTGAGTTTAAGTCAATTTCTGATTGCGGGTAAAACAAAGATCGTGGAACAGTTGGAAGCACTGCATTTGATGGGGGCACCAATGCAGGAAACCCGGTTCTCCTGAAATCTGTCCAGGGTTCCATTGATACTCCAAAATTGGCTACGTATTTTTCTTCAATTATCTGTTGCAACTGTTGGGCATTGGTGCCAGTAAGCGTACCTGCCGGAGTAGCCAGATAGCCCGAAATGTTGGCAGCACTCACACCTGCATCCGTCATAGAAGCTGTAATACCATTTGCATAAAAAGTTTGTGCGCTACCAGGGGCGCCCATTAATGCTGCTTCTGCCCTTATAAAACAATACTCAGCATATGTAAGCATGCGGATAGGGGCTGCTCCTGAATAAACATACGCCCCTGCCAGAATACCACCATCAGGTTGCTGCGTGGGCGTGCCTGTAGCCGCTCCGCGAAGATAAGTGTGCACCCTGGAGTAGCCATTGCCGACCGGGTCTCCGGGCTTTGCACCTTTATAAGTGGCCGGGCTGGATGTAAAAGGATAAGGTGTAAAATAAAACGGCAACCGGGGGTCTGCCTTGCCCACCATCAATGTAATCATTGAATTGTTGGCAAAAAGGTAGTTGGAGCGGCTTGCTTCAAACTGCTGTATCGGGTTTTGCTGTTTTGATACATTGAAAAAAGGCATTTGAAAATTATCAGCACCAGAGGCCATAAAAGTTACGCCTGCACTATTGATAAGTGTTGTCATCTGCGAAAGCATAAAAGCTGGATCTTTCTTGCTATAATGCAGGTAGATTCTGAGCTTTAAGGTATTGGCAAATTTTATCCAGTTTGCCTTTGCGGTTGCAAATGTGGCATTGGTATATATAACAGAATTTACACCTGGAGAAAAATTACTGGTGCCTGCATTCAAATCTGTAACGCCATCTGTTAGCAGGGTTGTAATACTTTTATAAATGTCTTCCGCCTTGTCGTATTTAGGCTGTGTGTTTTTATCCAGTTTCTGTGCTTCTGTATAAGGAAGGTCTCCCCATGCATCCACCATTTTCTGGTATTCAAATGCTTTCAGGATCTTAGCAACACCAGAATAATATGGGCTAGCGGTGGCAGATGCTTTTGTAATGATCAATTCAAGATCACTTAAAGTGGTTGAATTCATACTGGACCAAACATTGTTTGCATCACTACCGGTGATATTATACCTGTCATATTCATACGTCTGGTTTGGCTGCGAAGCCTGGCCCGACATCTGTTGTGCAATCAATGTGCTGTAGCGGAACAAATCGCTGCCACTTTCAAAGCCAAGGTTTACCTGGGCGGAAGTGAGCAATTGCGCCAGGGGGGCATCGGATATATTGTCCGGGTCTGTATTGATGTCCAGGTATTTTTTACAGGAAGCTGCTGTCATAACAAGTCCTGCAGCAACGATAAATATTTTTATATGTTTCCCTTTCATGTTTCTTTGTTTTAGTGTGTTATTACAAACCAATTTTTAATGATACACCCATTGAGCGTGTTTGGGGCAATGCATTAAACTCTAAGCCAATTGCATTGCTTATGCCCAACGCATTTTGTTCTGGATCAAGATGGGGATAATTGGGCGTATGTAAAAAAAGATTCCTTCCGTAAATACTCAGTTCAGCCCGGCTGATAGACACTTTTTGTGAAAGAGAAGAAGGAATTTTGTAACTCACGGAAGCTTCACGGATACGGAACCAGGAAGCATCTAATATAAATCCTTCTGCAGCTACATATTTACCACTGTTACCCCAGTAGTCTTGTGCAGAAACATAAGTAGTATTGGGTTGACCGTTGGCCAGTACGCCGGCAAAAAGATAAGGCTTGTTGGAGGTGCCGTCTGGATTAAATCTTGCAAACTCAGCTGTTTCTGCTGCCACACCATTTGCGCGGAGATCCTTCACGTTTCTTGAATATTGGTCACCACCATGCCTAATGTCCAGAAGAACAGACAATGAAAATCCTTTGTAGCTGAATGTATTGGTGATACCCATTAACCATTTTGGATTGGGGTTGCCAATTTTTTGTACCCCTGATGTAGCCAGTGGAAGACCGTTGGCACCTATAAGCAGGGCATTCGTCTTGCTGTCGCGCTGGTAAGCATTACCATAAATCTGGCCATACTCGTCGCCTTTCACCAACCGTATATTTGGTGTTGTAAAGCCTCCCAGGAAAATATTTGCAACACCAGGAGCCAAATCATCCACCACACTCTTTACCCTGCTGTAATTAAGATTGATATCCCAGTTAAATGTCTTGCTACGAATGGGTGATAGATTAACCGCCAACTCAAAACCTTTATTTGATAAACTACCTGCATTCTGTACCAGCGAGCCAATACCTGAGGCGTTGGAAACTGGAACACCAAAGATCAATTTTCTTGATTTCTGCTGGTAATAAGTAGCCTCTACTGTTATGCGGTTTTTAAAAAAACCAAGGTTAACACCCACTTCTTTATTAGTTGTAAATTCCGGGCCCAGGTTGGCATTGCCGGCTGCATCATTCAAAGTAAAACCCTGCAAACCGTTAAAAGGAAAGGCAATGGCAGGACCAAAACCATCACTGGCACTGGCGCCACCATAATACGAATCCGTAGCATATACAAAATCACCCGCTTTACCAACGGTAGCAATATTGCCGTTCACTTTAATGTTCTCAATTACATCGTTTCTAAGACCGGGAAACAATTCTGTGAAATTGACAGATGCCGCCACTGCATTGTATAAGTATGAATTTTTACCTGTTTTGAAAGTAGATGACCAGTCATTGCGTAAGGTAACGTTTAAGCTGGCGATACTTTTATAGGCGGCTGTAAAATCTCCGAACAGACCAATCAGTCGCACCTTTGTAGAACCGTTGGACGGCTGGTAAGACGTGGTATTTTTTAATTGTTCAAAGTCCCGAACTACAATTCCATAACCCAGGGTTTGGTCAAAAGAGCTATAAGTTTGAGATATTTCATTACCTACAACACCGGTAAGCGAAAAATCACCAAATCTTTTCTGTGCTGTAAAATAGCCGTTGGAATTCAAACTTCTGTACGAGTTTCTCACTTCCAGCACACCGCCTGCACCACCTGCCGGGCCAACGCCTGTAAAAGGGTTGGGATTGGCCGCCGTATTGGCCACATTGCCCTGTCCGCGAATACCAATCTGGTCATAAGCATGGCGGAATGTAGAATACACATCGGCCCCCAACTTATAATCAAACTGTAGCCAGTTGGTAAGTTTATAGTTAATTGCAACGTTCCCAAAGAAACGGTTGATTTCGTCCTTAAACCGGTTTTCCTTGATGGTCCAGTATGGATTGTCTTCTCCCAGCGGATACAGTTGATCACCGGCGGCATTTTCAAATGGCAAACCTGTAAGATCATAGCTGCGGGGTGTAAGCCATCCGCGGAACATAGGGTTACTCAACTGATTACCCTGCTGGGTTCTTTTGGATGAGTTATTGGCATAATTGCCCGATACAGAAACCGTTAACCGGTTGGTTATTTTTGAAGTGGTATTAAGACCAAAATTGTGTCTCAGCAGTTTGTTGTTGTCTAATACACCAGTATTGTCAGTAAAACCGTATGAAAAACGAAAAGTATTTTTATCAGAACCGCCGGTGAAGCTAATATTGGTCTGCAGGTTCTGTCCATTCCTGAATATATCTTTTACATTATTGGGATAAGCCTTTAATACTTCTGATTTACCAAAAGCATTGGTAACAGTCTGCCCGGTAATAAGCGGCCCCCATGAAGTTTGTGAATTGGACAAATAGTTTCCAAGGCTGCCCTGGGCATAGCTATTTTGATAAGAAGGAAAACGGTTTACAGATTCAATACCATAACTGGTTGAAACTTCCACTGTTCCTCTTTGATTGTATTTACCTTTTTTGCTGGTAATTAAGATAACGCCGTTGGAAGCCCTTGAACCATATAAGGCGGCTGCAGAAGGTCCTTTCAGTACGGTAATGTTTTCAATGTCTTCCTGGTTGATATCGATGGCCCTGTTAGAAACAGGAGGACCAGTCTGTAAAGGAGAACCTCCGCCGCCGTTATCAAATGGAATTCCATCTATTACAAACAAGGGCTGGTTGGAACCTGTAAAAGTGGTTACACCACGGATGATTATACTTGAACCCGTGAAAGCACCACCACTACCGCTGATTTTAACGCCTGGAATTTTTCCCGCCAGGGCATTTGTTACGTTGGTGGTATGAGCCTGTGTAAGCTCTTCAGCTTTAATAGTAGATACTCCATAACCCAGCGTTTTCTTGTCCTTTTTAATGCCGAGCGCTGTTACAACTACTTCCTGTAAGTCTTTATCGGATTGTTTTAAAGATGCGTCAATAACACCCTTGTTACCAATGCCTATTTCCACTGTTTCCATTCCAACAGAAGAAATCACAATAAATTTTGCCTGGCTGTTAATCGCCAGGGAATAAGTGCCGTCTGGCTTTGTAGTTGTTCCATTAGTAGTGCCTTTTACTATTAAAGAGGCGTTGGGAACAGGATTACCATTTGCATCGGTAATCCTTCCAATCAGGGTTCGTTGCTGGGCCAGTATGGTAGTGCTGGCAAACAACAAGACTCCCATAAGGAGCATTAGTTTTCTCATGTTTTTTAGTTTGGTTTACTTAAAAAGAGGTTTCAGGGATTCCCTTTAACCAGTAGTACTTTATATGACAAAAATACTATGTAAATGCTGCGTTAATTAACAGTTTTTTCATTTATTTTTCATACTGCTTATCAATAATGCAGGCAACAAGATAAGATTGGTAAAAGTGGCTACCACCAGGGTTAATGAGGTAAGCCAGCCCAGCGACTGGGTGCTGCCGAACCCGCTGAAGCAGAAGATGATAAAGCCGGCCGCCAGCACCAGCGAGGTATAGATGATGCTGATGCCCGTAGAATGAATGGTTTTGATGATAAGCTGCTGCTGGGTTAACGCACTGCCCTTTTGTTCTTGTTTGTAATTGACCAGAAACCGGATGGTAATGTCGATGGCTATACCCAGGGCTATGCTGAATACCAGTACCGTAGAGGGTTTTAGAGCCACACCCACCCAGCCCATTACCCCGGCAGTTATTAGCAGCGGAATAATATTGGGGATCAGCGAGCAAAAGAGAATGCGCACCGAACGGAACAAATACAGCATGCAAAGAGCAATAAGACCAAACGCCCAAAGAATACTGTCTTTTAAGCCCTTTATGATAAAGCTGCTGCCTTCCAAAAAAGTAACGCTGGCCCCGGTTAATTCTACCGAGTACCGGGTTGAATCAAAATAATGGTTGGCCTTTGCCTGTATCTGCTGCAGCAATGCAGGCAATCGTTTACTGCCCACGTCGGCCATATTTACGCTGATCCGCGCCTTTTGTTTACTGCTGTCCATAAAAGAATTCAGCAATTTTGTAAAATTGCCTGCATCGGCATTGCCACTTACTTTTTTGGTGTTCAGGTAAGATGAAATGAAACTGATATCAAAAGAATTGGGAAGGCCATAATTGCTGCTGTCGCCATCATAGTATGCCTGCCGCACAAACTTCAGCCCTTCTACCAACGATAGCGGCTTGCCTGTTTCGGGCAATGCAGCAATGTATTGCGATAAGGAATCTATCTGCCCGAAGGTTTGTAAAGGGTTTTTGCGCAACCCGTTTTTTTGCCGGGTATCTATCACTATTTCCAACGGCATCACGCCCTTAAAATTCTTTTCAAAAAATTTCAGGTCGGTATAAATTTTATCCGTTTTTGGCAGGTCATCCACAATAAACCCTTCTGAACGCAAGCGAAAGATGCCGGCAATGGCCACCAGCAGCACCACCGTTGTTACTGCATAAATTAATTTCCGGTGATTGAGTGCCCAAATTTCCAGTTTATCCAGCAGGGCCTGCAGCCACTTGTTTTCCAGGTACCGCATGTGCCGGTTGCGGGGTATGGGCAGGTAAGACAATACAGCCGGTATCAATACCAGCGATATAAAAAACAACATCAGAATATTGATGCCGGCTACTGCACCAAACTCTTTCAGAATGGGACTTTTGGTTAACGCAAACACAGCAAAGCCAATGGCAGCGGCTATATTGCAAAAAAGTGTTACAATACCCATCTTGCTAATCATTTTTATTAGCGATGTGTCTTTGTCTTTTGTTTCTATGTAGGAGATATGGTATTTGTTCAAAAAATAAATGCAGTTGGGTATGCCAATCACTACAATCAGCGGCGGAATGAGCACTGTAAGCAAACTAATTTTGTACGCAAACAGGTGGAGGGTTCCCACGCTCCATACAACACCGGTAAGCACCACTACCAGCGACAAAACCATGGTGCTGATGCTGCGGAAAAAGATGAGCAGGATAATGGCAGAAAGCAATACCGAACCTATCAAAAACCATTTCATTTCTTTTTTCATACGGTCGGCCAGCTGTGTGCGTATCAGCGGAAGGCCGCTGTAATGCATTTCAATGGAGTGGCTTTTTCCAAACTGATCTGCCGCCGCTACCACCTGCCCCACTACAACAGTACGCTCTTTTGACTGCAGCACCTCTTTATTGATGCGTACTGCCACCAGCGTGGTATTTGTTTGCGGATTGTACAATACATTTTTATAGAATGGAAGGCTGAAAAAAAGATTTTTGCTGCTGTCGAAATGCAGGAAACCCGTAGCATTGGAATCTGCCCGGGTGAAAATGTTTTCTCCCTTTAACCCGGCTACTGAATCTTTTACCAGTGTTACCGCTACCGGAATGCTGAGTACATTTTCAACCCCTTTTATATTTTTTAATTGTCTGCCCAGTAAAGCAAAATCATTAAAGGTTTTTTCTTCAAACAGGTTGGCAGCCTGCAGGCCTATCACCATCATGTTTCCGTCTTCTCCAAACTGTTTACGGAAATGCTGGTAGCTCATATACCGGGCGTTATCGGTGGGTATGGCCCCGGTAAAATCATAACTCAATTGCACTTTGGAGGCATGCCAGCCCATAAAAGCAGTAATTAAGGCCAGTAAAATCAGTAAAGCCAGCTTATTCTTCAATACAAAACGGGCAATGGATTCCCACATAGTTTACTATTGAAATTATCAAGACTGCAAAGAAAACTATTTTGCCCCGAAAATGGCGTTATTTCTGGCACTGGCACCCTCCGCAAAAGGAAGGGCGGGAACGAATCCCGCCCTTTACTATAAAAAAACAAACCAGGGATTAATTCAATAAAAAACGGAAGGCCACAACAAAACCTGAATAGTTGCTAAGACTGCTGCCTGCAGTAAATGAACTGGTTGTTGAAGGGCTGGGGAAAGATCCGGAAAAAGCTGTCATTTTAGAATGATTGTAATCGATGTAAATAAGATTGCTGAACCCCGTTTCAATTTGAAAATGATGGCTGATGGCATAAGAAACGCCAGGATAAAACGACGCAGCCAAATCATAGCCCTTTGTATCATTGTCGTAGTTGGGCACATTGTAATAATTTCTGTAGCGGCCCGTATTGTATTGCCCGTTCACTGAACCCTGTCCAAATAGATAAAACCCCTTTCCCAATGTTTTGTATTTCCTGACAAAGACACCCGCGCCATAACCATTTTGCTGCTGCGTGTAGGGCAAATTTGCTCCTGTACTGTTGTATGAATACAGCAATGACACGCCCAGCAACAGGTTTTCGCGGATGGTCTTGCCGGCAGAAACCGTAATGTTAACGTAAGAATTTTTTTGATCCCCGCTGTTAACCGATTTTGTTGAAAGTGAAGTAACCCCCAGTTGCCCGCCCAGCAGCAAGGATCCTTTTTTAATTTGTGCATCAACGGCAGTAAAAACGGTACAAATAATTACAATAAGTAAAATTTTCTTTTGCATAGAATGGTTTTGTTTCAAACAAAACTCAAATAAAAAAGGAAGCAACCTGAATAGATTGCTTCCTTTAACAGCGATTTACGTTAAGTGAAATAAAAATCTTTATTGTTGTGCAGCATTTATGAAATTGCCGTTGCCCCAAAATACGCATGCAATGCTTTGGGTAATTGAATATATTTTTCCGTTTGATTGTTTTCCAGCAAACAGGCTACAATGCGCGGCAGCGCCAATGAGCTGCCGTTGAGCGTATGTACAAACTGCATTTTACCAGCAGCATCTTTAAACCTTGCTTTTAAACGGTTGGCCTGGTAACTTTCAAAATTGCTGACAGAACTCACTTCCAGCCATTTGTCCTGGGCCGCACTGTATACTTCAAAATCGCAGGTAAGTGCAGAGGTAAAACCCATATCGCCGCCGCATAGTTTCAAAATGCGGTAAGGCAGTTCCAGCGATTGCAATAATTTTTCAACATGCACCAGCATTTCTTCCAGCACTTCATAACTTTTATCGGGGCTGACCAACTGCACAATTTCTACTTTTTCAAACTGGTGCAAACGGTTAAGACCGCGTACATCTTTGCCATAACTGCCGGCCTCCCGCCTGAAACAAGGCGTATAAGCCGTTAATTTTACGGGGAGCTCTGTCTCCTTTAAAATCACATCGCGGTAGATATTGGTGACGGGCACTTCAGCGGTTGGTATCAGGTAAAAATTGTCTTCGGTAGCATGGTACATCTGCCCTTCTTTATCCGGCAACTGGCCGGTACCATAAGCAGATGCTTCATTTACCATAAACGGGGGAAGCACTTCCATATAGCCGGCGGCGGTATTGTAATCAAGAAAATACTGCACCAATGCCCTTTGCAGTTTTGCCCCTTTGTTGAGGTACACCGGAAAACCACTGCCGGTGATTTTGTTGCCCAGTTCAAAATTGATGAGGTTATACCTGGCCGCCAAATCCCAATGGGGTACGGCACCTGCATACAAAGCGGGTTTGCTGCCACCTTCCCGTATTACCACATTGTCTTCTGGTGTTTTGCCGGCGGGCACTTTATCAGAAGGCAGGTTGGGCAGCAGGTATAGAATGGCTTCTATGTTTTTTTCTGCTTCATTTAATTTATCGGGTGCAAGCAGTGCCTTCCATTCGGCCACTTTTGCCTTGGTTGCTTCGGCTTTTTCTTTTTCACCCTTACCCATCAATTGACCAATCTCTTTGGATGAAGCATTTATCCTGGCCTGCAATTCCTCCTGTTCCAGCTGGTATTGTTTGCGCTTCTCATCCCATTTAACCAGCTCGTCAACCAGTTCTGGCTGCTTAAAATTTCTAATGGCCAGCCTTTGCTTAACCAGTTCTGTATTTTGCCTGATAAAACCCACCTGTAGCATGCTAAATAATTTGCGGCAAAGGTAATTGTTGAGCGCCAAACGGGCAACGAAGTAATAAGACGGCATACTAAGATCAACGGGTAAATCTGCTTTATTTCAAAATCAACCTGATTGCATAGCTTTAACATAAAATTTTTAATTATGATAGATCAAAACATGATTACCACCAGCATAGAGCTGAATGGCTACCGCGTCACCAAAAACCTGGGCGTTGTGAGGGGCATTACCGTGCGGTCGAGAAGTTTGTTTGGCAATATGGCCGGCGGTCTTCAATCACTTTTTGGAGGCACCATTTCCATTTATGTTGATTTATGCGAAAAAACCAGGCAGGAAGCTTTTGACTTAATGATGCAGCATGCGGCAGAACGCGGCGCCAATGCCATCATCAATATGCGTTACGATGCCAATGAAGTGATGAATGGCATTACAGAAGTACTGGCTTACGGCACAGCCGTTCAGGTTGAACGAACTGTTTAACTTTTTTTACTGTAAATGTCCGGCACCACAATGCGCATAATCCGCCCGGGGTCATCGGGCGTTTTAAAACCAAATTGAGCATACAGGCCATGCGCATCCCGTGTGGCCAGCTGCCAGCTGCGGAAACCCTGCAACCCGGGATGACCCATAATTACTTCCATCAGCCATTTGCTTAAACCCTGTCCGCGGTAGCTTTCATCTATAAACACATCGGCCAGGTAGCCAAACGTGGCCCCGTCTGTAACAACTCTTGCAAACCCTATTTGCTTTTTATTTTCATATACGCCAAAACACATAGAACCTTCAATAGATCTGCTTACTGTTTCTTCCGGAATGTTTTCTGCCCAATAAGAATGAGACAGAAACTGGTGGATATACGCAATGTTGAGCCTGGCTTTGTCGTTTGAAATAGTATACGACGCCCTGTAAAAATCCATAACAAATTTTTCCCAAATATATTAAATGCGCCGCAGCTGTCTGAAACGGTGATTGAACTTATGCCATTATCTTTGCGGCATGCAAGTACAAGATGATTTACAGGCCCGCTGGTGGAAACTGGAAGAAAAACTGATGGAGAGATTTGACAAGAAACCGGATATGGAAACCATCCTTTTCTTAATTGGCGTACAGGAACTCGGCGACATCAAAGAAAAATTCAGCAAAGAACAAAAACAAGATTTGATGCATATTGCAGTCTGCTCGCTGTTGTCGCCCAGCGGCTATTACGAACTGGAAGCGGTGGACGCAGATGGATGGCCGCATTACAGGCAATTAAAAACCCTGCCTGTGATGGACCTGGTTGCGCAGGAAAATTTCATGAAAGACCATGTGCTGTTGTATTTTGATGAAAAGGGATTCTGAGAAAGGCTGAAGAAAAAGGGCGGATGTTATCAGAACCATGCCCCATCCGGGTTTTAAAATTTTTCTTCCGTCACACAAAGATTTTTCAGCCCGGGCCATCCGCACAATTAAACATAGCTTATACTAACTTGTATGAACAGGTGCTTTTTTATTGTTGCCACATTTTTATTTTTTGCTGCCTGCAATCCTAAAATAGCCGGCGGGCTCCGTAAAAATGATTTAACCAGAGATGTTGAAATGCTGACAGACAAAGGCACCATGGTCATCCGCCTGTCTGATTTGACGCCTTTGCACCGCAATAATTTTCTGCAACTGGTAAAGCAGCATTATTACGACAGCATTCTTTTTCACCGGGTGATCAATCATTTTATGATACAGGCCGGCGATCCAAAAAGTAAAAATGCAAAACAGTCGGTGCCACTGGGCGAGGGCGGCCCCGCTTATACCATTCCTGCTGAGATCAACCCCGTACTTTTTCATAAAAAAGGCGTGATAGCTGCGGCCAGACAGGGCGATGATGTAAACCCTAAAAGAGCCAGCAGCGGCAGCCAGTTTTATATTGTAGAGGGGCGGGTTTTTACAGACGCAGGCCTTGATTCAGTAGAAACATTTCGCCTGAAAGGAAGAAAACTACCGGCAACGCACAGGGCCATTTATAAAACACTGGGCGGCACGCCGCACCTTGACAGTACTTATACGGTGTTTGGCGAAGTGATACAGGGGCTGGCAGTTATAGACAGCATTGCATCGGTAAACACCACCGGAAGGCAGGGCGGAGACAGGCCCTTGCGTGATGTAAGAATCATCAGTGCAAAACTGGTAAAGCGGAAAAGTATATAGTATTCAGGCACACATTAATTTTTTGCCTGCATACTGAAAACCTCCTTATAAATATTCTTCCCAGATTATCTTTTTTCAAACAACCACCACAAACGTTTTCTGGGCTTTACCTGGTAGTTGGAAGTGATGTATTTGCTAATGTGTTCCATGGCTTCTTCTACACTATCGGTAAGCAGTACCAGGTTTAAATCATCTGGCGAGATGGTTTGCTGTGCGGCCATAAAATTCATATAATCCATCAGCGGCTGGTAAAAAGATTTGCCAAACAATACCAGCGGAAACTGCGAGATCATTTTTGTTTGCACCAGCGTAAGGGTTTCAAAAAATTCGTCCATGGTACCAAAGCCGCCGGGCATGATGATGAATGCATAGGAATATTTTTCCAGCAACGCTTTGCGAATAAAAAAATACCGGATGGTAAGGCTGGTTTGCACATAGGGATTGGGTTTCTGCTCAAACGGCAACTGAATATTACAGCCAATAGATGCGCCGCCGTTTTCAAAAGCGCCGCGGTTGGCCGCTTCCATTATACCCGGTCCTCCGCCCGTCATGGTAGTAAAACCCAGCCCTGCTATTTGTTTGCCCATCTCGCGTGCCGCCGCGTAATAGGGATGATCTTCTTTGAAACGTGCAGAACCAAATACGGTGATGCAGGGGCCCGCAAAATGAAGGGTCCTGAAGCCTTTGATGAGCTGCCGGAAAACGCGGATTGCAAAAAAGAATTCGTAACTCCGGCTTTGCGGGCCATCCAGGTAAACCGGGTCATTGGAAGGAATGATTTTTTCTTTTGCTGCCATAGTAAAATAAAGATAAAGGATAAAATGAATAGCAGGCTGGTATTAACGGGCATCAGGTTGTAACGTTTTACGGATGCCAACAAAAAAAGACAGGCCGGGTGCCATAACCATATCATTTTATTACCTTGCAGCACACAAATTATTTTTTATGCGCATCATCAGCTACAACGTAAACGGCATCCGCTCTGCCATGACCAAAGGTTTTATTGACTGGTTAAAGACCAACCCGGCAGATATCATTTGCGTACAAGAAACCAAAGCCGCCAAAGACAATGTGGATCACAAACAATTTACTGATCTTGGCTTTCATGACTACTGGTTTTCTGCACAAAAAAAAGGATACAGCGGCGTAGCTGTTTTTACAAAAATAAAACCCGACAATGTTGTATATGGTACCGGCCACAAGGTAAGTGATGATGAAGGGCGGGTTTTGCAACTCGATTTTGGTGATACCCGGTTAATCAATGCCTATTTCCCTTCCGGCACTTCGGGCGATGAAAGACAAACTTTCAAATATGAATGGCTGGATGAAATGTACAATTACCTCAATACGCTGAAGAAAAAACAGCCCAAACTGATCTTATGCGGCGATTACAATATTGCGCACAAAGAAATTGACATACACGATCCAAAAGGCAATAAAAAATCATCCGGTTTTCTGCCCGAAGAAAGGGCCTGGATGGATAAATTCTTAGACAATGGCTGGATAGATACATTCAGAAGCCTGCATCCCGAACCACACCGTTACAGCTGGTGGAGCCAGCGCTTTCCTACCGTACGCCTGCAAAACAAAGGTTGGAGAATTGACTATATCAATGTTACCGAGCCTTTAAAAAAGAATATAAAAGCGGCAGACATTTATCCCGATATTAAACACAGTGATCATTGCCCGGTCTACCTGGAGATAAAGAAATAGCATACAGGACTACGCACATATCGCGCAAAAATGTTATATGGTTGCTGCATTCAACCAAACAAATTTGTACCATTTGAAGTCAAAAAAATTACGCAAGCAGGTAAACGTGCCATATTGAAATATTTCTGTTAAATTTCCAAAAGTCTTTTACCCCGGTATTGCATACAGTGTAGTTCCCGCTTATCTTTAATAAGACCAACTGACTTAATATGGAAATGTTTGCGGTAGTATTGTTTTTTATTCTGCTGATTGTTATCCTCACCTTCAAAAGCAGTGTAAACAGGCATTTGGATAAACTAAGCCGCGAAATTGATTTACTCCGCGAAGATCTTGCAAAAAAGCAAAAGCAGGAAGGAGCTCCACCAGTAAAAGCGCCTGTAACGGTTGCGGCACCAGTTCAAAAACAAAAAGAATACTGGGAAAGCTCGTTTACCCCGGTAGAAGAACCGGCACAGGAGAGGCAGGCGGAACCAGCAATAGATACCACAAAAAAAGAACCTGCCGAAATGCCGGGTATCCCACAAAAACCGACTGCCCCGGTTCCCGCGTTTGTTCCCCCGGCAGTTAAAGTGTATGAACCGGCCCCGCCTTCGCCTGGTTTTTTTGAACGCCATCCCGACCTCGAAAAATTTATTGGGGAGAACCTGATCAATAAAATTGGCATTGCCATCCTGGTGCTGGCCATTGGCTTCTTCGTAAAGTACGCTATTGACAATAACTGGATTGGGCCCGTTGGCCGCGTGGGCATTGGCATACTGTGTGGCGGCATTCTAACTGCACTCGCACACCGGCTTCGTAAAAATTACAAGGCATTCAGTTCTGTGCTGGTGGGTGGCGGCCTGGCCATTTTTTATTTTACCATTGCGCTGGCCTATCACCAGTTTCACCTGTTTGGACAGGTAGCCAGCTTTATCATCATGATTGTCATCACGGCTTTTGCAGTGTTGCTTTCCATTTTGTACGACCGGCAGGAGCTCGCCATCATTGCATTGCTGGGCGGCTTTGCAACACCCTTTATGGTAAGCAATGGCAGTGGCGATTACAAAACCCTTTTTACTTACCTGCTGGTTTTAAATACAGGCCTGCTTGTGATGGCGTATAACAAAGCATGGCGGTTGCTCAACCTGTTGTCATTTATTTTCACTGTTTTACTTTTTGGTACATGGATAACACAAATACCCGGCAACGCGTCCACTATCATTTACAAACACGGCTTACTTTTTGGCACCGTTTTCTACCTGCTGTTTTTTACCATCAATATTGCCAACAATATAAGAGAGAACAGAAAATTTATCGCTTCAGATTTTGGCATTCTGCTGGCCAACACCTCCCTTTATTTTGCAGCTGGCCTTTATTTTATTTCGATGATGCAGGCAGACAATTACCGCGGACTATTCAGTGCCGCCATGGGTGTTTTTAACCTGGCTGCCTCCTATGGTTTGTTTCGCAAACAGAAAGTTGACCGCAATATTTTATACCTGCTGATTGGCATTACGCTCACTTTTGTATCCTTAACCGCCCCACTGCAGCTGCATGGCAATTATATTACACTGTTCTGGGCATCTGAAGCAGTGTTACTGTATTGGCTGCACCAGCGTTCCGGTATTGGCATCATCCGCTTTTCTTCCTTTATCATTTGGATAGCCATGCTGGTTAGTTTATTAATGGACTGGTTTACTATTTACAACAGCAGCAATGCGCTGGCCTTTGTTTTTAACAAGGGAATGATTACCGGGCTTTATGCGGCAGCCGCTTCTTATGGATTGTTTATGTTGGTTAAAAAAGATACAGTCCTGGTAAAAGAGAGCTGGTTGCGGCCGAACGCCTACCTGTTCGGCATTGCAGGATTGCTGGTTTTATTTACAGCCGGTCTGCTTGAAATCAATTACCAGTTTCTCTATTATTATCCCAATACCGCCATCAATGTGCAATATGTTTTGTTGTACACTTACCTGTTTGTGCTGCTGTTCAGCCTTCTTACACAAAAAATTACCGCACAAAAAACTAACTGGCAGATAAGTGCAGTGTTAATTGCCATCTGCCTTTTCCTTTACCTGTTTTCAATACAAGGCAGCTTCGGCCTGCTGTACCAGATGCTGACTGAAAAAAAGTATGCCGGGCATTTTTCGGCACACCGTGTTGCGGCTGTTATAATTGCTGTCTTATTTTTTATGCTCACTAAACTGGCACAAAAACATTTTACTGATTCTGCAAATATTGGTTTCATAGCCTGGATACTTTGCGGATGGGCGGTTGTTTTTCTCAGTACAGAAACTTATCTGCTAAGCAATCAATTGTATTATACAGATGCGGCCAACTGGCGGCATACTGGCAGTATCTTCGAAAAAACAGCCCTGCCTATATTATGGGGTCTTTGTTCTTTTGCATTTATGTGGCTGGGTATGCGTCATAAATTCAGGACACTCAGGATTGTTTCACTGGTATTATTTACCATTACACTTGTAAAACTGTTTGTGTTTGACATCAGGAATATACCTGCCGCCGGAAAAATTGCCGCTTTCTTTTGCCTGGGTGTTTTGTTGCTTGTTGTCTCCTTTATGTACCAGCGTTTAAAACGAATTATTATAGAAGATGAAAAAAAGGCTGAGGCTTAATACATTTTTATGCTTGCTGTTTTGTTTAACCTGTTCAAACAACCAGGCGCAACAAGGCTTTCGCTATAAAGCGGCGCTGGACAGCGTACCTGCTTCCGGCTTTTACCAGGTTACAATTTCGCCGGCACTGGGAGCTGCTTTGCAACCCGACTTGCGGGATTTGCGCATTGTTGACCCCGCAGGAAAACAGGTTCCCTATATTTTAAAATCAGACCTGCCCGCTTTTAATGAAAACAGCTTTGCCGAACTGCCAGTACGGTCTGCAAAAAAGGAAGCAGATGGCCAAACACATGTGGTGATTGAGAACACCCTGCAGCAACCACTGAATGAACTGCTGCTGGTGATCAAAAATACAGATGCAGACAGAACAGTAACACTCAGCGGAAGCGATGATGGTAAACTTTGGTTTGTAATTAAAGAGCATGCATGGCTCAATAGTTTTTTTAGCAACAGCTCCGACAGGTTTGTACAAACGCTAAGCTTCCCAAAAAGCAGTTACCGTTATTTTACCGTCATCATCAATGGCAAAGACCTTTTGCCGGTAAACATTGTAAAAGCGGGTGTTTACCAGCAAACTTTATACAGCGGCAAATACCTTCCTGTGCCCGCCCCGGTTTTATTACAAAAAGACAGCAGTGATAAATCAAGTTATATCGATGTACAATTTACCAGCCATTATTTTTTAAGCCGGCTGGTATTGCAGGCACAGGGTCCTAAATTTTACGAAAGGGTTGTTGAAATTTATAACAATACTAATGGCCTGCAGCCTGTACCGGGCCTTTTTACCATCCGTTCAGACAAAGAAACCATCCTTCCGGTTAGCCTGAAAACAAACAGGATTTTAATAAGGATCATAAACAACGACAACCCCCCGCTACAAATAAAAAGTATTGAAGCATTTCAACTTCACCAATACCTGCTTGCATATCTTGAAAAAGAAACTGCTTACACGCTGCAATTTTCAGACAGTGCAGCAATACCGCCGGTGTATGATCTTCAATCATTCAAAGACAGTATTACCAGCAATGCAACCACACTGCAATATGGAGGCATCAGCAACAATGCATTGCCTGCTCAAAAAGCAACAGGGCAGACAGCGGGTAATAAAGCCATCCTGTGGCTTGCCATTGGCACTGCTATAGTTGTATTGCTTATGCTGACTTTTAAGTTGACGGGTGAAATAAAAAAAAGCAATTAAGCTTTAAAATTTTCGGGCAGGACAGCTGCTGTGGCATTTGATAATGAAACTGAATAACAAATACTTTTTAGCAATGATTATTTACAATATTACCACCAAAGTGCATGCATCTATTGATGCGCTATGGCTGCAATGGCAACGTGAAGTACATATTCCGGAAATGATGGCTACAGGTTTTTTCAGCAGCTATAAACTATTACACTTACTGGAGCAGGATGACAGCGAAGGTCATACTTATGCAGTACAGTATACCGCAGCTTCGGCAGAAGATTACCGGCAACACGAAGTTTTACAGGCAGCATTGTTGCGCAAAAAGGCATTGGAAAAATGGGGAAACGCTACCATTTCTTTCCACACAGTACTTGAAGTTATACAGTAGCGATCCGGCAATGTGGATAATAAAATATTCCCTTCATCCGGCGAACTGATTGTACCAAATCTCTTTAAACCCAATACTGGCAAGCACTTCAGGCGATCTGCCCTGAAATGCAGTACCACAAAGGGTTTCAGCACACTGCAATACCTGTTTTGTCATCTTTACAATTCATGGTAAACGGGTAAAATGCTTGTTCCACGCGGGTTACAGCGCTTTTTAAAGTCCTTAAAAAATAATAAAAAAATTTTGCCGGAAAGTAAAACCGTCTAAATTTGTCAGGCGTTAAATTTTTAAAACATCACACTATGAACAAAGCTGAATTAATTGCAAAAATTTCTGATGATGCAGGTATTACAAAAACACAGGGTAATGCTGTTTTAGATTCTATTATTGAAGCAGTCACTAAAACTTTAAAAGGTGGCGGTAAAGTTACCCTTGTAGGTTTTGGCACTTTCTCTGTAAGCAAAAGAGCTGCACGCAATGGCCGTAACCCTCAAACAGGCGCCGTTATTAAAATTAAAGCCCGCAAAGTAGCTAAATTTAAAGCTGGAAAAGAATTGGCTGCAAAATTATAATGCTGCACATACCGTATTTAAAGGCCCCGGTACTAAAATGAAAAGTTTCGGGGCCTTTACTTTCGCCTGTATCTTTGCAACAGAAGCAAGGCTGTAAAATATTCATCAATTTAATAAAAAAATAAAAAAACAATTATGGGCAGAGGTGATAAAAAAACAAAAAAAGGAAAAATTTTTAAAGGTTCTTTTGGTAAAAGCAGACCGGCCAATGCGCCCGTTGTAAAGAAAGCAGCCGCCAAAAAAGATACCAAATAGTTTATAGTCCGGGGTTTTTAGTTCTTAGTTCTGTGTTCCTGAAAATGATTCTAATGTGGCGTCATTCCGGATTGCTGAACTAAGAACTAGAAACCATAGCTTTTATGGCGCCAGGCGTTCAATCTGCCAGCTGCCATTTTCCTGAAGCGTATATTGAATGCGATCGTGTAAACGGCTCGCTCTTCCCTGCCAGAATTCTATGGTTACGGGTCTTACCCGGTATCCACCCCAATGTTGCGGACGTTGAATGTCTGTTCCTTCAAATTTTACGGTATAGCTTTTTTCATGCTGTTCCAGCCATTCGCGGTTATCAATTACACGGCTCTGTGGTGAGGCCCAGGCCCCGATGCGGCTGGCGGCAGGACGGCTGTTATAATATTCATCGCTCTCAGTAGTAGTGGTTTTCTCAACCAGGCCTGTGATACGCACTTGTCTTTCCAGTTCTTTCCAGAAAAAAACCAGGCAGGCCCTGGGGTTTTCTTCCAATTGCAGGCCTTTAAAACTTTCGTAATTGCTAAAAAAGACAAAGCCCTGCTCATCAAATCCTTTCAGTAAAACAACCCGGGCCGCCGGCAAACCGGTAATAGAAGCCGTGGCCAGCGTCATGGCATTCACTTCCTCAATTGCCGATTGCAGTGCATCATTCCACCATTTTCCAAATTGTTTAAACGGGTTTTGATCAATATCTTTTTCTAAGAGTGATTGCTGTTTGTAGTCTGTTCTGATATCCGCAATATTCATAACTATTTTTTTTCGTTTTCCGGCTAAAGAGTACCTTATAGCAAAATTAATTCATCACTTTAAAACTGCCGCTTTATGGACCAAAAAACAATTGCCTGGGTAAGCTATCTTACCTTAATCGGATGGATTATTGCAATCGTTACCTACAATTCGTCGAACGACAAAAGTTCGCTTGCCAGGTTTCATTTAAGGCAATCATTTGGAATATTTGCCACCGCCTTTGCCATCTACTTAGCAACTATTCTAATGTTGTTCGTTATGCCATTCTTTATTTTTCTTTATCCTTTTATTTCCATCGCCCTGCTTATTTTCCTGGTACTTGGTTTAATAGCTGCTGTAAACGGAGAAGAGAAACCCGTGCCGCTGTTGGGAGACTTTTACCAGAAGACCTTCACTTTTATCAGTTAAAGCAATGTTTCTGAAAAACCGGCCCTGCTTGTTATCATAAAATAAAACTCCTTTACCCAAAAAGTAAAGGAGTTATTTTTAGTAAAAAAATCAGCTCAATCCCCCCACCCGGTGTCTTTGCTTCATGCAAGATCCGAATCCGGCTTATTTTACCAGCGTTCCCACATTTTCGCCCTGCACCACTTTCAGCAGGTTTCCGGGTTTGTTCATATCAAATACAATGATTGGCAACTGGTTTTCCATGCACAATGTAAACGCCGTCATGTCCATTACTTTCAGGTTTTTGGAAATGCATTCTGCAAAAGAAATGGTATCATATTTCACTGCATTGGGATCTTTTTCGGGGTCTGCAGTATAGATGCCATCTACCCTGGTGCCTTTTAAAATTACTTCGGCCTTAATTTCTATAGCACGCAAGGAACCGGCAGTATCTGTTGTAAAATAAGGATTGCCAGTGCCTGCTCCAAAAATAACAACCCGTCCTTTTTCTACATGGCGCATGGCGCGGCGGCGAATGTAGGGTTCGGCTATCTGTTCCATCTTTATGGCGCTTTGCAGCCTTGTAAATACCCCTGCTTTTTCAAGTGCGGCCTGCAATGCCATTCCGTTGATAACGGTGGCCAGCATGCCCATATAGTCTCCATGAGCCCGTTCAATGCCGGTCTCCGCTTCGTTCATACCCCGGTAAATATTTCCGCCGCCAATTACAATGGCCAGTTCTGCTCCGGCATCCACAATTGTTTTTACTTCCCTGGCATATTGTGCCAGTATTGCCGAACTCAGCGGTTCGTAACCCTCATCACTTTTACCCATCAATGCCTCGCCAGAAAGCTTCAGTAATACGCGCTTGTACTTTAATCCCATATTCAAAATTATTCGTTGCGAATATAAGAATTTAATCCAGAGCCGGAAGAAGAGTATCTAACACCGGTTAGCCACCAAGTTTTATTTCTTAATTAGTTACGCTTTAGTTGAGGTATTATTGGCGCCATCATTCCACACAATGCTGTCAGCAATATTTTGGGAGATTAATAATTTAGCAGACAGTTGCTTTGGCATTTTTTAAATGCAGTTTACAATGCACTGCTTTGAACAGGCTGCATCGTAAAACAGCAAACAAGGTTAACGGTTGTTAGTTTAAATGAAAATTATTTCAGCGCTCTATAAGCCGGATAGCATTTGCGTTAAAGAACTTGATTAAAGTCAAAAGAATAGCGTCCCATAAGCTTATCCTTACATGTATAAATATCTGTATGGCAACATATCGATTACTATTTTAGTGATCGTATAAGGATAATATTTATTTGTGCAAGATCGTAAAAACCCTATCGGTGGTTTCGTCAACTTTGTCTTATATTTGAGCTGCCTTAATCCCATTCCTCATAGATAAGCCGGCTATTACCTCCTGAATATCTTCGGAAAGATAGCAACAACCGTCTTCGATTTGCTCCATATGGCTTAGTTAGAATTAACGACGATGCGATTGCCGTTTGAAAAGTATCAATGAACATTTTGTGCGTTGTTCATTTGACACTTTGGTTTGCTGTGTTTTGATCAGCAATTGCTGGCATCAATTATAGGTTTCGCATTTGAAGTATCCGTTGAAAAATAATTTGTCCTTTTGGAATAATAATAAACCTGAATTATGAATACTACCCAATCCTGGCATGCTGTTTTCACCCGTCCAAATTGTGAAGGCAAAGTCAGCAGACAACTTGAAAAAAAAGGCATTGTTCACTATTGCCCGCAAAACCTGGTACCGCTGGAAAGCGGCAGTCAAAAAAAATCCGGCACCATTGCGCTCTTTCCTTCGCTTGTATTTATACAGGTGCCCGATAAGGTTTCAATGGCTTCCTTGTTAAAACTGCCCGATGTAATCAATTTAGTTTACTGGCAACAAAATCCTGCTGTTTTTCCGGCATCAGAAATTGATCTATTGCGTCATTTCATGGAAGCACATGAAACGGTACAGCTTACTAAGAAAAGTTTGCATACAGCTGTTTTGGAAAATGTACAACAAACCGGTCATTATACGTTTTCGGCTGATAATACGCATACTGTTACACTGCCGTCCATCGGGTATTCGCTCTCTGCCAAAGCTGTGCCCGTTACCAATATTAAACTGTTGAGAAAAAATACTGCAAGTTACAGAACAACCAACAGTCTGGCATTTATCCTGGGTCTGAAATAATTACCAGGAGCAACTGAATTTATACACAGTGGCAGTGCCGTTGGCCGCTGACTATTTTATTGTACGCCAAATAAGGGAGCCAATGGTTCCCTTATTTTTTTTGGCAGCCACTACTACGGAATCTTGTACGCAATCACGCGTCTTGTAAATGTTTGTTGGAAAAAATTATGTTTGTAAATTACCGCATGAAGCTGTTTGTAAGGATAGCCGGGATTGTCTATTTCGACACTCTTTTTTATATTTTTTTTCTTGCGCGGCGCCGGCCGCATCCAACACTTTTTCTGCACAAAGGGCCGGTAAACCTGGTTCCATTGAAAAACAAGCTGGAAGAAATTGGGGTTTACCGCATTATGACAATTGCTGAAAAATGGAATTTCAATACCGATCTGTTTGGCAACATTGCTTTATTTATTCCATTGCCATTTTTTCTTGCCTTTATATTTAATGTACAATCCTTTTGGAAATCGATTCTGGTTGCCTTGGCGGCAAGTACCTGTGTTGAGCTGATCCAGTATATTTTCAGCATTGGCGTGGCCGATATAGACGATGTTATTCTGAATACCTGCGGGGCTGTAACCGGCTTTCTTTTAATGAAGCTGCTGGTAAGAATATTTCCCGGCTTTGCTTATCCATCCGGCAATGAATGAATGCTTATTGGTTCTGTCAATAAAAAAGGGAACTTTACGGTTCCCTTTTTATATATTCAACTACAATGATAATTATTATCCCAGTGCTACTCGCTTAAATTCAGTCACCGTTACACCGGCTTCTTTTAAGTAATCGCCTACTGATTTGCCAGCGTCTTTTACAAAAGCCTGTGCCAGCAATGTTTGTTCTTTAAAGAAAGCGCCCATTTTGCCGTCTGCAATCTTGGCCAGCATCTCATCTGTTTTGCCGGCCATTTTAGGATCCTGTTTCATCAGTTCCACAATGATGTCTTTCTCACGGGCAATAGTAACCGCAGGTACTGAAGCGGCATCTACTGCTACGGGGTTCATGGCTGCAATCTGCATGGCCACGTCTTTTCCTGCTTCTTTGGCATCTTTGCTTAAGCCTACCAATACACCCATACGGTAAGAACCGTGAATGTAAGCCGATACAAAGGGAGCATCCACTCTTTCAAATTTGCTGATGCCGATTTTTTCACCAATGGAGGCCAGTTTATCGTTGATAAGTTCAGCTATTTTAACGCCGTTGATGGCCACTTCGTTCAGTTCTTCTGCACTCTTTACGTTATTGGCAATGGCTGCATCAGCGATGCTTTGTGTAAAGGCCACAAAATCTGCGTTTTTGCTGACAAAGTCAGTTTCACAACTAACACAAATCACCAGGCCGGTTTTGTTATCGGCTGTTGTTTGTGCAATCACTACACCTTCTTTTGCTTCACGGTCGCTGCGTTTGGCAGCTACTTTCTGGCCCTGTTTGCGCAACCAGTCGATGGCTGCTTCAAAATCGCCATTGGTTTCCGTTAATGCTTTACGGCAATCCATCATGCCGGCACCTGTCATCTGGCGCAGTTTGTTGATATCCTGCGCACTTATTGTTACTGTTGACATACGATTAAATTAAAAATTCAAAATGAAATTCACCTTCAAAGTAAAAAGTCAAAACCATTTGCTCAGAAGAGCACAGCGCAGTAAGCGCATTTTTAATTTTTACTTTTGAATTAATATTAGCGTCCTCCACCTGGTCTGCGGTTACCACCACCGCCGCCACCTGGTCCGCCTACACGGCGTTTACCGGGGCCGCCTGGTCCACCAGGACCGCCGGGTCCACGGCCTCTTCCACCACGACCACCTTCAGCATCTGCTTCAGCTTGCAGACGTGCTGCTTTTCTTTCTTTTTCATCATCCGTTACATCATCGCCGTCTTCATCTTTTGCAGCCTGGCGTTCACTCAAACCTTCTGCAATGGCAGCTACGATATAATTAACAATGATGGCAATAGACTTTGTAGCATCGTCATTTGAAGGAATGGCGTAATCCACTTTATTGGGGTCGCAATTGGTATCTACCATACCAAATGTAAGAATGCCCAAACGTTTTGCTTCTGCCAGGGCAATGTGCTCATGGCCGATATCAATCAGGAACAAAGCGGCAGGTACACGGCCCAGCTGAGCGATACCACCCAGCACTTTTTCCATTTTTTCTTTATCGCGTGTTAAAGTAAGACGTTCTTTCTTGGTAATGCTTTCCAGCGTACCATCTGTCAGCATTTTTTCAATGCTCTGCATCTTCTTTACGCTCTTGCGAACGGTATTGAAATTGGTAAGCATACCACCCAGCCAGCGTTCAGTAACATAAGGCATGTTTATCTTCTTTGCACATTCTGTTACAATTTCTTTGGCTTGTTTTTTTGTACCCACAAACATGATCTTTTTACCGCTGCGTGCAATCTGTTTCAGAATACCCGATACTTCCTGCAGGCCTTCGGTAGTTTTGTTGAGATCAATAATATGGATGCCTTTTTTTTCAGCAAAGATGTAAGGCAACATCTTGGGATTCCACTTCTTACGCAGGTGACCAAAATGCACACCAGCGTCTAATAATTGCTGTTGTAGTGAAGTGTTGTTTTCCATTGTATTTTTTTAGCTTTTTAATATTGATTGAAATCCACCGGTCGGCTCACAGCTCACAGCTATCAGCTCGCGGCTTGTATTAACGTTTGCTGAACTGGAAGCTTCTGCGGGCTTTCTTCTTACCTGGTTTTTTACGCTCCACCACCCGGGGGTCGCGGTGCAATAAACCAGCTGCTTTCAGCTGCGGGCGAAACTCAGGGTTTACTTCCAGCAAAGCACGGGCAATGCCCAGTTTGGCGGCTTCGGCCTGACCTTTTACGCCACCACCCGTTGCATTGATAACAACATCAAATTTACCGGCAGCTTCAACTGTTTTAAGTGGCAATTCTACCTGGTTTTGCAGGTATACCAAAGGAAAATAAACTTTATAATCCTTATCGTTTACGGTTACCTTGCCTTCACCCTTTGTAAGAAATACACGGGTAACAGCGGCTTTACGGCGACCAACGGCATTTTTTTGCTTTTCCATTTATTTGTTTTTGGGCTTCGAGCTTTGGGCTGACAGCTGCGAGCAATCAGGCTCACAACTCATAGCGCATGGCTCATGGCTGTTTTTAGAATTTAAGATCTTTTGGTTGCTGTGCAGTGTGCGGATGCGTTGGTGCTGCATACACAAACAATTTCTTGTACATCTGGCGGCCCAGGCGATTTTTTGGCAACATTCCTTTAATGGCTCTTTCAAGCACTACTTCAGGACGGCGTTTCAATAAATCCATGGCTCTTTCTTCTCTTAAACCACCAGGATAACCACTAAAATTCTGGTACATTTTCTGGTCATCTTTCTTACCTGTAAATACTACCTTATCTGCGTTTACAATGATTACGAAATCTCCGCAATCTACGTGTGGTGTAAAATAGGCTTTTGTTTTGCCACGCAATACGGCGGCAATCCTTGCGCTCATGCGTCCTACGGTTTGATTAGTACCGTCTACAACATACCAGTCACGTTGTACGGTAGCCGCATTTGCATGTTTGGTTGTGAAATGTAATTTGCTCATTTGTTTTCTGTTTTTTGTGAAGGCCGCCGCTATCCCGGAAGCCATAATTTTTAGGACTGCGAAGGTAAGGGCCGGCATCAAAACAAACCAAGAAATGAAAGACTATTTTTGAGGACACCCATTGTAATCAATTGATTTACAATAAAAATTTTGACGGTTCGGAATAATGGCATCCGAAGTTGCGGGGATAGAATGCAGATTTTTATGATTTTCAGTATAAAATATGATTAATCCTATGGCTAAAAAAGATAAAATCCATGGGAATCGCTGAAAAACAAACTATCTGCGCCAATCATAACAATCCTAATTATCTGCGTTCCATTTAAGCGAAGCGTCTTTATATTTATCCCTCAAATACTATAATATATGTCTGTGCACAAACTTGACCGCGCTGTTTTTGGCAATCCTGCCAATGCCGGCAATACCATGACCATTGAGGAGGCCCATCAACTGCTTAACGATTGGGTGCCCAACGAACGCCTTCGGCTGCACATGAAACAGGTAGCCGCTGTAATGAAAGCCTGGGCACTTGAAAAAGAACAGGCCGACGAAAAAACGGCGCTGAAATGGGAACTGGCCGGCCTGCTGCACGATGCCGACTGGGAAAAAAACCCGGATGATCATTGCCGCGTTATCATTGAAAAACTGGAAGCCATGAATATTGACCCGGATATTATTCATTGCATTGCCTCGCATGGCCCGAAATATTTTGGCGTGGAACCTGTGAACAGCATGGACAAAATGATTTATGCATTTGATGAGCTCTCGGGCTTTGTACACGCATCCGCTTTAATTCGCCCCACCAAATACGATTGCATGGATGTAAACAGTGTAAAAAAGAAATTAAAAAACCTGGCTTTTGCCGCGCAGGTAAACCGCGATGACATTACCGATGCACTTTCTAGGATTGATGTATCGCTGGAAGAACTGATTGCGTTTGTGATAGCGCACCAGAAGGATGTTAGCTAAACGGAAAATCAAAAGTGAAAAGTAAAAATGCAAAACCCTTTGCTATGCATTCGCCGGCGGAACAACTGTTTTAAATTTTAACTTTTGAATTGACCTTGCGTAGTAAACGTTTTTGAATTTTTAATTAAGATTATGACCAGAAAAGATCGATTCGATTTTGTAATAAAATATTTTGAACAGCATGCCCCCGATGCCGAAACAGAATTGCTGTACGACAGCCCTTTTCAGTTATTGGTAGCCGTTATTTTATCGGCCCAATGCACCGATAAAAGAGTAAACATCACTACCCCTGCTATTTTTGACCAATACCCCGATCCACAAAGCATGGCCAAAGCGGGTTTTGAAGAATTGTTTCCACTGATAAAAAGCATTTCCTACCCCAACAACAAGACCAAACACCTGATAGGAATGGCCAATATGCTGGTAAAAGATTTTAACGGAGAAGTACCCATGACCGTTGATGAATTGATGAAACTGCCGGGTGTTGGCAGAAAAACGGCCAACGTGATTACTTCTGTGGTAGATGAGCAACCCAATATGGCGGTAGATACGCATGTGTTTCGTGTATCGGCACGCATAGGCTTAACCGTTAAAGCCACTACCCCCCTGGCCACTGAAAAGCAATTGATCCAGTTTATACCGTCTGCACTTATTCACAAAGCACACCACTGGCTTATCCTGCATGGCCGCTATGTGTGCGTGGCCCGCAATCCAAAATGTGCCCAATGCGGACTGACCCCGGTTTGCAAATATTACCAGAAAAATATTTTACCACGAACGCTTATTACACCCATCAATGAATAAGACCCTGCTGCCATCGCCGGCCCAAAAGGTTACGTGAAAAACCTCGTTTTAAATACGTTTTTTTCTCCTTCTGAAATGAGGTAAAAAACAAGTGACAATTTCAGCTGCATCATTGATTCCTCCTAATTTGTTGGCAGTTGTAAACCTTGTTTATGAGATACTGTTGTTATGGCTGCCTGGTCATGATACAGCTTGTTTGCTGTCAGCTTCATGGCCAATCGTATTTTTCTACCAACAATAATCCGGAACCCGAAATTTTATGGGAGTTGGGCTTTTCCGCCGGCGCTATTAATTGCCTGACAGATATTGGGGGCAAATCGGGCACCGGAAAAAAATTTATCAAAGACATTAACTGGAACAAAACGCAATTCTGTGGCGGCCTGTTTGCAAGTGCTACCTGGCAATCGGGCATTGCCCTCCGGCTGGAAGCAACATTTGGCCAGGTAACAGGCAGCGATGATGTACTAAAAAACACAACAGGCATTGCAAAAGCCCGTTACCTCCGCAACCTGCATTTCCGCACCGCTGTTTTAGAGGGAGCCGTCATCAGCGAATGGCAGCTGCTTACATTGCTCGATAAGAGCAGGGACCCTCCTTTATTATCGCCCTACCTGGCAGCAGGCATTGGCATTTTTAGTTACAACCCACAGGCATTTGTTAACAACGTTTGGGTAGATCTGCGGCCTTTGCACACAGAAGGCGAAGGTTTTGCAGAGTACCCGGACCGTAAAGTATACAAATCAACCAGCTGGTGTGTGCCAGCAGGCGCTGGCATCAGATACGATGCTTCCGGACTTATCAACCTGCGGCTTGAAATATTGTATCGTTTTACAGGCACCGATTACCTGGATGATGTAAGCACCCGGTATGCCGATCCCTCCCTGTTCAGGAAATATTTATCTGCCACAACAGCGACGCTTGCAACACAACTTGCCGACCGCAGCAAAGAACTGGCCGGAAACAGCATTAACAACATAAACGACATACGCGGCAATCCCAATAATAAGGATGCGTATTTTTCCCTGTCGCTTAAAATCAGCATCGCATTGGGCAGGGATGGCCGAAAATAAACCGGTAATTAACTTGCGGGTAATGATGTTAGACCTAACAGATCAAATTTGTTGCTGATAAGCCATCATTCTGTTGCAAATACGATTAATTTTGGCGCACAACTTTTGCGCATGAGTGATTATTTTAACCTGACCGACTTTTTAAGCCCTGTTAACCTTGCCGAACTAAGTGATGACCAGCTTTACCACGACGGGCAGATCGGAAAAACCATCACTGTATACGAACATGAGTTTCCTGAAATTACGGATGCAGACATTGTGCTGGTAGGCTGTAATGAACAAAGGGGCCAGGGAAAAACCTATAACCCGCAACAGTTGTCTGCCGCCGATGCTGTAAGAAAACAATTTTACCAGCTGTACTACTGGCATTCAGATTTAAAACTGGCAGATATTGGCAATATCAAAACAGGTGCTTCATTGCAGGACAGTTATGCCGCCGTTAAAACGGTGCTGAATGAATTACTGAATGAAAAGAAAACCATCATTTTTATCGGCGGCTCACACGATCTTACACTTCCACAGTACGAAGCATTCAGCGCAAAAAAACAAATCATTGAAGTAAGCTGCGTAGATGCACTGATTGATTTAAACATCAGTTCTTCTTTGCGCAGCGATAATTTTTTAATGGAGCTGCTCACCAGCGAGCCCAATTTTATCAGGCATTACAACCATATTGGCTTCCAGAGTTTTTATGTGCACCCCAATATGCTGGAAACAATGGACAAGCTCCGTTTTGACTGCTACCGGGTAGGCAATGTAAAAGAAAGCATGGATGAGATGGAACCCGTTATCCGCAATTGCCAGATGCTGAGTTTCGACATTGCTGCTATCGCCCATGCGTATGCGCCGGCCAATACTGTTTCGCCCAATGGTTTTAATGGTGAAGAAAGCTGTCTTTTGATGCGCTACGCCGGTCTCAGCCCCAATACCAGCAGTATCGGTATTTACGGTTATGACCCTTCAAAAGATGTGGCCGAACTAACTGCAAAACAAATCAGCCACATGTTGTGGTATTTGCTGGATGGCCGTAGCCGCGGCCGCCGCGAAGCAAAGCTGGAAGAAAAAGAATCCTTCAACGAATTCCACCTGGCATTTGCCGAAGTACAAACCGTTTTTTTGCAAAGTAAAAAAACAGGACGCTGGTGGATGCAGTTGCCCGATAGCAAATTCATTGCCTGCTCGTATAAAGATTACCTGCTGGCCAGCAGCAACGAAATACCCGAACGCTGGCTGCGGGCGCAGGAAAGGAGTTGATGTCTGTATTGGGATTTATGGGATTTGCAGGATTAACAGGATGCATTTGCCGGTCTTTCTCCTTTGCCTCAATGACAAATTCTCTGGACAAAGATTTTAATGAATGTAAAGATTAAAGGATTCGTTTGCCGAACCCCCTGCTTTGCCGCTGTAAAAAACTTCCTTTCCTCTGTGGTAAAATAACCCGCAAAAGGAAATCAGCTTAAAGATGATACCATGAACAAAATAGTTGATCAGCCTTATATCACTGTTGCCTGTATCCTGTTGATGGTACTTAGTTCCTGCTCATTACAAAAACAGCTTGATGCCTCCGCAAAAGAAAGCCTCATCAACGCAACAGCATTAAAATCTGCGCATATTGGCATCAGCATTTATGAACCCGCTACCGGCCAATACTGGTACAATTACCAAAGCGATAAATTTTTTACACCCGCTTCCAATACAAAAATTTTTACCTGCTTTGCCGGCATGAAATACCTGGGCGACAGCCTGGAAGGTCTGCGTTATACAGAAACAGACAAAGATCTTTTTATACAGGCTACCGGCGATCCCAGCTTGCTGCACCACGATTTTACAATCCAGCCCGCTATTTCTTTCCTGCAAAAAACCGGCAAAAATATTCACCTCGTAAATAACAACTGGCAAGACAAAGCCTGGGGCGCCGGCTGGTCCTGGGATGACTACAACAGCAGCGATATGATTGACAGGAACAGTCTGCCTGTTTACGGCAATACCATCCGCTTTGTACAAACACAAACCGTGGAAAAAATTGAGGAACTGGCTGGCAAACCGCAAACCACGGTTTACACAGAACCAGAAATCAACTGGAAGCTGAATTTTAATTCCGATACCGGCAGCGCCAATTTCATTGTAAAACGATCGCTGAATGAAAATATATTTACGCTTACTGAAGGAAAAGAAATCCACAAAGAAATTATTTTTCCTTTTGTTACCAATGGCATTGCGGCTGCATTGGAATTACTAAAAGACACGGTTGGAAAAGAAATCACTGTTGCAGAAAAATTCAATATCCCGCATCCAAAATTGAAAGTTATTTATAGTCAGCCTGCCGATTCTATTTTTAAACCCATGATGCACCGGAGCGATAATTTTTTTGCGGAACAAACTTTATTAATGGTGAGCAACCGGTTGCTGGGCACTATGAATGATGAAAAGATAATCGACAGCCTGCTGAACAACGATTTTAAAGATTTGCCGCAAAAACCCAACTGGGCAGATGGAAGTGGCCTCAGCCGTTATAATCTATTTACCCCGCAGGATTTTGTATGGATTCTGAACAAGATGAAAAACGAATTCGCCTGGCAACGTATCTGCACCCTCTTTCCAACAGGCAACAAGGGTACGCTCACCAATTATTATACAACCGACAGCAGTTTTATTTATGCAAAAACAGGAACCCTCAGCGGCGTTGTGGCATTAAGCGGGTACCTAATCACTAAAAAGAATAAAACACTGGTATTTTCTGTGCTGGTGAACAACCACGCGTCAACGGGCAGGGCCGTGAGGCGTGCCATTGAGCAATTCATTCAATCCATCCGCAATAAATACTGATTTTCCCTTTTCCAGGGCGCATTTGCCTTCTGCGCTGTGCTGGTCTTAATGAAAATATAACCAACCGGCAGCCGGGCTTATCTTCTTTTTTCCACCATTCATCGAAGGAAATAGTCCCAAAGCCGAATTGATTTCATTGCCGGCCATCCGTGATGCATCTTTGTATCAGCAAGAACGAAATATCCAAATCCCTGATAACCCCCAAATCCTGAACCTTAGAAAACCGAAATCAAAATCCAAACCCCTTTTAACCCAAGAATCCTAAACCGTAGAAAACCCTAACCCTAATCCAATTTTCTTAAAAAAAGCCAACCCGTATCCTGAAAAGAACCCTAACCAATTCCTTGAAAAAGACCAGACCCAATTATCCTGAAACCCAAACCATTTTCCGTCCGTTGTCCGTATCCCTTTAAAACCAAATCGTACTCAGAAAACCTTCGTCCATCCATCTGTCCAAACAACATTATTTTCTGAGCAATACCAAAGAAGAGCCGTTTAACAATGGCTCTTTTTACTTTTATACCGCTCCGGCCCATATGGGATGTATTTTGCAAAACGTCCATTCAGCTACCGCGCCCGGGGCCTGAAAATTTCTTATATTTAAGCATACACACTTGCTTATGCTTAAATACATCTTATTCCTGTTCTTAGCGGCAACCACTCATTTTTGCCTGGCACAGTCATTCAGTGTCAGCATTGCCCCTGCGCTCAACCAGCCCGTGCTCAACGGCCGTTTGCTGCTGCTGCTATCTACCAACGATCATGCAGAACCGCGTTTCCAGGTAACTGATGAAGCAAGTACACAACTGGTGTTTGGTATGGATGTAGACGACTGGCAACCCGGCAACACCCAACTGGCCGGCATGCATTCATTTGGCTACCCGGTTGAACATTTAAAAGATGTGCCGGCCGGCGATTACTACGTGCAGGTACTGCTGCATAAATACGAAACCTTTCACTTAAAAACAGGGCAAACCGTTAAACTTCCCATGGACCGTGGGGAGGGCCAGCACTGGAACATAGCGCCCGGCAACATCTATTCCACGCCGGTAAAAATTCATTTTGATCCTGCCGCCCCCAATGTATTTGCCATTAGCATCGATAAAATCATTCCACCCATTGCGGAGCCTGCAGACAGCAAATACATCCGGCACATTAAAATACAAAGCAAACTGCTGACAGCATTTTGGGGAAGGCCGATTTACCTCGGCGCACATATATTATTGCCGGAAGGGTTTGACCAGCACCCTTTGGTTAAATACCCGCTGGCCATTTTTCATGGTCATTTTCCGGAAGACCTGGATGGCTTTCGCACCACGGCGCCGGATGCCAACCTGCCATACGATACCAGTATCCGCTTTCGCATCAGCCATTACAACAAAATTGTGCAACGCGAAGCCTACAATTTTTATAAACAATGGACAGGGCCCGGTTTTCCGCGTGTGCTGGCAATAGAAATACAACATGCCAACCCCTATTACGATGACTCTTACGCGGTAAATTCCGAATGCCTTGGTCCTTATGGCGATGCCATTACTTATGAACTGATTCCTGCCATTGAAAAACAATTCAGGGGCATCGGCAAAGGATGGGCCCGTTTTATGTATGGCGGATCTACCGGCGGCTGGGAAGTACTGGCCGCACAGGTTTTTTACCCCGATGAATACAATGGATGTTATGCAGCCTGCCCCGACCCGGTGGATTTTCATCATTATACAACCATTGATATCTACAAAGACAAAAATGCTTTTTACCCAAGCAGTGAATTTAAAAAAACAGCCCGCCCTGCTTACCGCGATTACCTGGGCAATGTAAGAACCACTGTACAGGAAACCAACCAGCGTGAACTGGCCCTGGGCACCCATAGCCGCAGCGGCGATCAGTACGATATCTGGGAAGCCGTGTTTTCTCCCATGGACAAAGACGGCTATCCAAAAAGAATCTTTGATAAATACAGCGGCGCAATAGACAGTACGGTAGCTGATTACTGGAAAGAACATTTCGATCTCACCCACATCATTAAACGCGATTGGCCCAGGCTGGGTGATAAACTAAAGGGCAAGATCCATATCTATGTAGGGGATATGGACAGTTATTACCTGAACAACGCCGTATATACAGCCGAAGACATGCTGAAAAAATTGAGCAACCCGGTATGCAATTGCGAAGTAACCTATGGCGACCGGGCAGAACATTGCTGGAATGGCGACCCCACACAACCCAATTATATCAGCCGGCTGCGCTACCATTCTATGTTTATTAAAAAATGGGTAACAGAAGTAGCCAAAAGGGCGCCCAAAAATGCGGATCTGAAAAGCTGGCGGTATTAGAACTGATAAACGGGCACCGTTTCAACAGTTCAGATAACCATTGTTCTAAACGACTCCTGTTTATAGGCCCTCGGGCTCAGTTTTTTCCGGTTTTTGAAATAGCGGGAAAGATGGCTTTCGTCTACCAGCCCAAATTCTGAGGCGATTTCTTTTAAAGTGAGCCTGCTGTTCATAAGCCGTCTTTCTATAAGATTAATCCGGTACTGGCTTAAATATTCGCGGTAGCTGATGCCGAAATTTCTCTTGAAATAAGCGCCGAAATACGCAGGCGAGATATTAAAATTCTCAGCAATGGTTTTAATCTGGATCAGTTCCGGCGTATAAATGTTTTGGTGAATAAACGACAAAAGCTGTTCATTGCTTTTTTGCAGTAAATGCCGGGCCGTATAGCCCTGCCGGATCAGCGCCTTCTTAACCATTTCTAATATTGAAAGTACCTGGTAAAAAACCACAGCCGCTGTTTCATTGGCAGATGGGCTATTGATGGCTGTTATATTGTCAATTATACTTTTAAGAAACACGGTATCGGAGCTGGTTAATTCCGGCTTTATTTCCTGCAAAAATTTATTGCGCATAACAGGTTCAACTTCACGATCAAAAAAGCCCGGGGAAGTATAACGCTGGTTATAAAAAAAACTATCCGTAAATTTCAGGAAGACAAAGCGTGTTTTCTGCTCAACCACAAAATAGTGATTGTCTTCGGGCGTCAGTAAAAAAAGATCGCCGGCCTGGTAATTAAAATTGTTGTTGTTGAGGCAATGTTTGCCGTTGCCGTGGTAGATGTAAATGATTTCGTAATAGGTATGATTGTGACGTGGTAACGGATACACATCCAGTTCAAAGTCTGATAAAATAAATGGCTCAAACTGTTTCAATCTTTTCATAACCGGAATTTACAAGTTTATATGCTGATTATACAATATTTGCCAATGAATGTTCTGATACATTTGCATAGCTTTCGCTTGCTGCTGTTAGATGTCCAGTCACATTTGGTAAGGTTAAAATTCAATTAAATGTATTTACGGGTAGCAGGAAATCAATCTCAGAAACATACCGCTGTTTACAAAAAACAAAAAAAGGTTCTCCTGGTTTGCTGTTTGTTGTTGTTATTAACAGCTGCACAACAATTGATTGCACAGGGCAGCGGCACACTCAACCTGAGTGATGCGGTTAAAAATGGCCTGGCGGGCTATCAAACTATAAAAGCAAGATCCAACTATATCAAATCGTCGCAGGCATTGGTGCAACAGGCAAAAAATCAATACCTGCCCGATGTTATTGGTGCACTGCAGGAAGCCTATGGCACTGTCAATGGCCAGTTTGGTCCGGCTTCGCCAATTGCTGGTACAGTAGCTTCATCCGGTCCGGGTTACAGCAGCCAGAGCTGGAATGCCGCATTTGGATCGGTTTATTTGCTAAACGTCAACTGGGAGTTTGTTTCATTTGGCCGGCTGCGTTCCAGGATTGACGCGGCTGTGTCTCAGGTAAAAACAGATTCTGCCAGTTATACACAGGAACAATTTGTTACCAGTGTAAAAATTGCCGGCACTTACCTCAATTTGCTGATTGCACGCCGCTTTATTCAAAACGCACAGGCCAATATAGACAGGGCCAGCTATGTACAACAATCGGTGATAGCAAAGGCAAAAAACGGATTGATTGCCGGTGTGGATTCTTCCATTGCCAATGCAGAAGTATCGGGTGCAAGGCTTGCCAGTTTGCAAGCCATTGCCAACGAGCAGCGCATCCGCAACCAGCTGGTACAGTTGCTGAATGCTGCACCGGATGCATACGCTGAACTCGACAGCAGTTTTTTCAGCAGTACACCCGGCCATTACAACACTTCTTTTGCCATAGCAGCAAATCCGCAGGTAAAATTTTTTGAGAACCGCATTTTACAAAGTAGTGCGAATGAAAAATACCTGCGCAAAAGCATCAACCCGGGTGTTAACCTTTTTGGCACTTTCCAGGCGCGGGGTTCCGGGTTTGATTACAATTATACACCCGACTTTACGGACCGGTATACCAAATCTTACCTCGATGGCATTAAACCAGCCCGCTACAATTATTTGCTGGGCGTGGGCATTACCTGGAATTTTATGAGCCCCTTTAAAATAAAAGAACAAGTGAGATCGCAATCCTTTCTTTCTGCCGCATACAAGGATGAATATGACCTGGTGCTGACACAATTAAAAGATCAGCTGGTGCTGGCCGATCAGCAAATAGAAAACAGCTTAAAGAGCATACAGGAAGCGCCTTTGCAATTAAAAGCCGCAACAGATGCTTATACACAAAAGACAGTTTTGTACAAAAACGGGCTCAGCAATATTGTTGATGTGCAGCAGGCATTGTTTACACTCAACAGGGCGCAAACAGATAACAGCGTAGCATACATTAATATCTGGCAGGCATTGTTACTAAAGGCAGCCGCTTCCGGCGATTTTGATTTATTTATCAAACAGGTGAAATAGCAGGTATGAATCTTATAAGAACAGCATTAAGAAAACCGATTACCATTATGGTGCTTGTTGCCGGTTTGTTTTTCTTCGGCATTAAAGCAGTCAATACCATTAAGATTGATATTTTTCCGGCCATGAACATGCCGGTCATTTATTTATCGCATCCCTTTGGCGGCTATTCTCCCTCGCAAATGGAATCTTTTTTTGGAAAGCAATACGTTAACCTGATGCTGTATGTATCTGGTGTAAAAACGATTGAAACAAGAAATATACAGGGTCTTAGTTTATTGAAACTTACTTTTTACGAAAATGTAAACATGGCGCAGGCAGCGGCCGAAGTAAGCGCTTTCGCCAACCGTGCACAGGCCATCTTTCCACCAGGCTCACAACCACCTTTTGTAATTCGGTTTGATGCTTCCACTTTGCCGGTAGGCCAGCTTGTACTGAGCAGTGAAAAAAGATCGAACAACGAACTGCTCGACATGGCCAACGTATACATTCGATCTTCCTTCACATCTATACCCGGTTTGATATCATCTGCCCCATTTGGCGGCAACGTAAGAAGCATTGTTATAAAAGTAAACCCCGACGCCCTGCGTTTACACAACCTGACTGCCGACCAGGTAGTAGAGGCGTTGCGCATCAACAACCAGACTTCACCGGCGGGTAATGTAAGAATAGGCGATGTAAATTATTTAACGCCGGCCAATACCACTATCAAAGGAGTAAAAGATTTTGAAACCATTCCCCTGTTCAAAGGTGGTGTACCGAATGTTTTTTTGAAAGATGTTGCCACTGTAGAAGACGGGGCCGATATCACCGTAAGTTATGCGCTGGTAAATGGCAAGCGCTCTGTATATATGCCCATTACCAAATCTGCCGATGCCTCCACCTGGGAAGTGGTACAGAATTTAAAAAAAGCGCTTCCGCGGTTTCAGGGCCTGCTGCCCGACGATGTAAAATTATCGTACGAGTTCGACCAGAGTGTGTATGTAATCAACGCAGTAAAAAGCTTGTTAAGCGAAGGCGCTATTGGCGCCATCCTTACCGGCCTGATGGTGTTATTGTTTTTGGGTGATGCGCGTGGAGCCCTGATCGTTATATTAACCATTCCTGCTTCTATCATTGCAGGTGTATTGTTTTTATCATTATTTCACCAGACCATCAATATCATGACGCTGAGCGGCCTTTCGCTTGCTATCGGTATCCTGGTAGATGAATCGACAGTAACCATTGAAAACATACACCAGCACCTGGACATGGGTAAACCCAAGGCCCTTGCTATCTGGGATGCCTGCCAGGAAATTGCCTTTCCAAAACTGCTGATCCTGTTTTGTATACTGGCGGTGTTTGCGCCTGCGTTTACCATGACGGGTATTACCGGCTCACTCTTTTTACCGCTGGCACTGGCCATCGCATTTTCTATGATTGTTTCTTACCTGCTTGCGCAAACATTTGTACCAATACTGGCCAACTGGATTATGAAAAGCCACGACAAATCGAAAAAAGAAAGCATTGAAGATTACAAAAATTATAAAGTAGATGCTTCTGAAGAAGCCGATACCTGGGATCAGAAAAAACATTTACTGGAAGGCGGTCATGGCAAAGGAGGCAAGCTGACCCGTTTTGAAAAATTCAGAAACCGTTATTTAAGTTTTTTAAACCGTCTTTTGCCGTATAAAAAAATTATTACCACTGCCTATGTAGTTATCATAACGGGTATTGCTTTTTTATTGTTTACACGTATTGGCCGCGATGTTTTGCCCAAAGTTAATTCAGGTCAGTTCCAGGTAAGGTTTCGTGCACCGGATGGCACAAGGCTGGAGCGCACAGAAGAAAAATTAATTGCCGCCGTTGATGTGTTAAAAAATATGGTTGGCAAAGAAAATATTTCCATTACATCAGCTTTTGTTGGTCAGCATCCGGGACAGTTTTCCAGCAGTCCCATTTATCTTTTTATGAGCGGCCCTCACGAGGCGGTATTGCAGGTAGCTTTAAAAGAAGGCTACAAAGTAAACCTCGACGAGCTGAAGGAACGTTACCGGAAAAACATGAAGGAAAAAGTGCCCGACTTTTCACTCTCTTTTGAACCCATTGAGCTAACAGACAAAATTCTGAGCCAGGGTTCGCCTACACCCATCGAAGTAAAAATCAGCGGCAAGAATAAAAAGTTAAACCTGGAATACGCCAGGAAGATGGTGGCCAGGCTAAAAGACATAGAATACCTGCGGGATGTTCAAATCGGACAGTCTGTTCAATATCCTGCCATCAACATCAATATCGACCGCGTAAGGGCCGCGCAGCTGGGCGTTGATGTGGGCGACATTTCAAGATCATTAACGGCTTCTACATCTTCCTCAAGGTTTACAGAAAAAAATGTGTGGATAGATGAAAAAGCCAGTCTTGGTTACAATGTACAGGTGGAAGTGCCGGAAAACCAGATGAAAAGTATCAATGCAATGGGTGAGATACCGGTTTTAAAAAATTCGGCCCGGCCCGTATTGAGTGATGTGGCCAGTTTTCAGCTGGATACCACTTTTGGCGAAAACGACAATATCGGATCATTGCCACAGCTATCTGTAACCGCAAATATGTATAAAAAGGATCTTGGTTCGGCTGCAACAGATGTACAAAAAGCAATTAAGGCGCTTGGAGAATTGCCACGCGGCGTTACTGTGGAGCTGAAAGGCCTGAGCACCGTGCTGACCGATACGCTGGATAGTTTGCAAAGCGGTTTACTGGTAGCCATCATCGTTATATTCCTGATGCTGGCGGCAAACTTCCAGTCATTCAAAGTATCGCTGGTGGTACTGTCTACTGTGCCGGCTGTATTGCTGGGTTCGCTGGTATTGCTGATGCTGACTGGCTCTACCCTTAACCTTCAATCGTATATGGGCATGATTATGTCGGTCGGCGTTTCCATTGCAAACTCGGTGCTGTTAATCACCAACGCAGAACATTTGCGTATGCACAATGCTGATGCCACTGAATCTGCAAGAGAATCTGCGGCATTGCGTATCCGGCCCATATTAATGACCAGTGTGGCCATGGTGGTGGGTATGATTCCGATGGCACTGGGTCTTGGTGAAGGAGGTGACCAGGCTTCTCCTTTGGGCCGGGCAGTTATTGGCGGATTGATTGCCTCTACCTTTGCGGCGCTGTTAATTTTACCATTGGTTTTTGCCTGGGTGCAGGATAAAACCACTACGGATTCTGTATCACTTGATCCTGAAGACAAAGAAAGCAAATTTTATATACCATCATTGTATGAATCACACCACAAATAAATACGGGAATATTTTAAGGATTATACCGGCTGCACTGTGCATTTCCGTTATGCTGGCAAGCTGCGGCGCTGCAGAGAAAAATGAAGAAAAAAAAGAGGATGCTGCCAAAGCAGAAGCGCCTGTTGCCACAAAGGCATTTGTTTTGCAAAAAGGGAAATTGTCTTCTTCTATACAGATGCCGGGCGAACTTATTCCTTTTCAGCAGGTAGACCTTTATGCCAAAGTGCAGGGTTTTGTAAGAAAGCTTTATGCCGATGTTGGCACTGAGGTAAAGCAGGGTCAGTTGCTGGCAGTGATGGAAGCGCCGGAGTTGGGCGCACAACTGGCCGGTGCCGATGCAAGGGTGAAAACGCAGGAAGCCATTTATACCGCCAGCAAGGCAAACTACGATCGTTTGTATGAGACCAGCAAAACGCCGGGCACCATTTCCCCCAACGATCTGGACCAGGCCAGCGCAAGAAAAAATGCAGACTATACTTTATGGCAGGCTTCCAAATCTGCCTACAACGAAATTGTACAAACGCAAAACTATCTTGAAATAAGGGCGCCCTTTAGCGGTGTCATCAGCACAAGAAATGTAAATACCGGCGCCATAGCCGGGCCAGCAGGAAAGGGCTCAGATCTGCCCTTGTTTGTTTTACAGGATCAAAGAAAACTAAGACTGGCTGTACTGATACCAGAATATGCTACCAGTTATGTAAGTGATAAAACGATTATCAGCTTCACGGTAAAAGGACTACCCAATGAAAAGTTTTCAGCTGCTGTAAAACGCACAGCCGGATCACTGGATACCAGGCTCCGTGCAGAAAGAATTGAAATGGATATCATCAACAATGATAAAAAACTATTGCCGGGTATGATAGCAGAAGTAAACATTCCGGCATCGGCAAAAGACAGTGTTTTTATTGTTCCTAAAACGGCCATTGTTAATGCTCCAGAAAGAATATTTATGATAAAGGTTACAAACGGAACTGCTCAGTGGGTTGATGTAAAAATTGGCAGGGATGCAGACGGCAAGGTAGAAGTATACGGCCCGCTGGTTGTTGGAGATACCATTGTTGCTACAGCCAGTGAAGAGCGAAGAAATGGCAGCCTGGTAAAGCAGCTAAATGTTGAAAAAAAATAATCGTTTAAAAAGTATCTCTGGCGATTTGGTTTGCAGCATGATAAAGGCAAGGTTTTTTGAAACCCTGCCTTTATCATTTTTGACAAAACCAGTCAACAGAAATCTGCCACGGAAGGCATGCGCATTTTTTTGCAGCGCCAGCGAAATCAATTACGTTTTGTGTTTTTGCAAGACAGCACTACCGCTCTGGCAAAAACCAACCTGCCCACTTGCAGCATTCATTCATCGCTTCTTATTGCCGTTTTGTTCTATTTCCCTGTTCATTTCCAGTATGTCTACCGGTTGCGCGAAATCGCCCAATAACCATTTGCTGTAATAATCGGCCAGGCCCCAGAAAAAATACTCCTGCATATCTGAGTAACCATGCCGCTGTCCGGGCAATACCATTAAATCAAAACGTTTGTTGGCCCTTACCAGCGCATTCACCACGCGTATGGTATTAGCAGGGCTTACATTGTTATCTATGTCGCCGGTAGTGAGCATCAAATGTCCTTTCAGGTTTTTAGCCAGGTCCTGGTTCTTTTCAATATTGTATACAAAACTGGTATCGCCTTTCTCACCAATGGTTTCTTTTACGCCATGGTGTTTTTCACTCCACCAGCGGTTGTAAATGCTGTTGTCGTGGTTGCCCGAAGAAGAAACAGCTACTTTAAAAAAATCCGGGTATACCAGAATTGCAGCAGTTGACATAAAGCCTCCACCGGAATGGCCATGGATGCCCACACGGTTGATGTCAATAAAAGAATACCGATCTGCCAGTTGCTCTATCGCTGCTTTCTTATCAGCAAGGCCATAGTCTCTTAAATTGCCATAACCATAGCTGTGGTACCATTTAGATCTGCTGGGATTGCCGCCGCGGTTGCCAACTGTAACCACTATCAATCCTATTTGTGCAAGCCGATCTGTTCTGTCGGCTGCTCTTGCAAATGCCTTGTTCACGGCTTCTGTTTGTGGTCCCGGGTATACATATTCCACTACCGGGTATTTTTTGGTGCTGTCAAAATCAAAAGGCTTGTACATCACACCGTACAAATCAGTAATGCCATCATCTGCTTTTACTTTAAATATCTGTGGAAACTTATACCCCGCTGCCATCAGCGACGACACATCGGCTGTTTCCAGGTCCAGTATTTTTTTCCCGTCTGCATTGTACAAAGCCGATTTGGACACTGTGTTAACCCTTGAATAATTGTCTACAAAAAATTCTTTGCTGTCATCCATACTCATACCATGTTCAAATTCGCCGGGATTCAGCAGTTTCATGCCAGTACCATCAAAATTTATTTTATACAGGTGCAGGTAGTAAGGATCTTCATTGGCTTCTTTTCCATTGGCAGAGAAATACAGAATTCTTTTCTGCTCATCTATTCCTGCAATGTCTTCGCAATGATAAGCGCCGGAGGTAATCTGGTTTTTGAGTTTACCATTTTCATCGTACAAATAAAAGTGTCCCCAGCCGTCCCGCTCGCTCCATTCAATCAGCTCTTTCCCTGCATTTACCAAACCCAGTTTTCTTGTTTCAACATAGGTATTCAGTCTTTCTTCTATCAGGGGTTTAATGCTGGCAGCAGCAACAGCAGCAACAAGTACATCTACTTTTTTCAGGTCGCGGCTGGTGCGTGTCAAATAAAACTTATCATTGGTGCCCAGCCATTGCAGGGTCCGCCAGTCATTGTCGCGGCTGCTGGCCAGTGGGTTTGCAGACCAGATGCTTACGTCTTCATCTTTAAACAATGAGACATTGATTTCTTTCTGCGTTTTTTCTGCCATATCAAATAACAGCAGGTGATCTTCCGGCGCTTCTTTTTCTCCCGGCATCTGGTATTTATAGGTTTCAAGAGTGGGGCGTGGTTCTGCAATACTGTTAATAACCCATAGATCTTTTACTTTTCGCTGATCGGTTTTAATCATGGCAAAATGTTTTGAATCGGGCGACCAGTAGATAAAAGCCTGCTTCCTTTTGTTTTTATTTTTTTCCCTTTCCACATTGGTTTCGTTGAAAGAATCGCCGTAGGCAAAATTTTCAACACCATCCGTTGTCAGTTTTTTTTCAACAATAGTGCTGTCGTCTTCATTCTTAACTGCTTTTTCATAGTTGGCCTTATCTGTATAGTACAAGTTGAAGTTTTTGGCAAAAACAACCGTCTGGCTATCGGGCGAAATAGAAGCCCAGGTGGGCTTGCGCTTTGGTTTTTTATAATCGGTCAGCTCTGTGAGTACGTTGTTGTCGAGGTTGTATTCAAAATAAAATGTCTTCTTTTCTTTTACAGGAGGGCCGTTCTTTTTTGCAGTAGAATCTTTTTTTGAAGTTGTATCCTTCTTTTCAATTTCTTCGGTACTCTTAAATTCAAATTGAATACTGCGTTCGTCTTTTACAAAGCGGATGCTGTCTATCAGTAAATGCTGTGCGTCTGATGCGTCTTTAATAATCCGGGTTAACTCAGCAGCCAGCCTGGCATTGTCAAACATCAGGCGCTTTTCTGCCTTTACGGGGTCTGCGATATACCATTTTTTCCCTTCCGTGGTTTCATAACTGTACCAGAACTTATTGCCACGTTTCAACCAATGCGCATCCACAATGGAAGAGAACAATAACTTGTCTTGCTTTTTTGGTGAGAACCGGGCAGCCAGCTGGTAATTGGCTTTTGCTGGTGGCGCTTGTTGTGCATTGGAGGCAATGCAAATGCCGGATAGCAATACTAAAAATAAAAGATTTCTCATGCAGGTTGTTTTAGAAACGGAATGTAAGCCTAAACAGCTACATCATAAAACCGCTTGTCTAAAACAGTCGTTATTTTCTGAAAATACAGCTCCATCGGGAGCGATGAATTAATATTCCATTAAAAGGAAAGTGTCGGATTTAACAGTCTGGAGGAGTACTGCAGCAGCCCGGGCTTTGAAACCATGGCCATGGCTGAATAAATCAGTGGCAACTGTTCAGCAGAAAATTTTCTTGTGGCAGCATCCGGTATAGGAGAATCGGATAGGTATATCAGCAAGGGCATCCGCCTGTTGCCGGCAATTTGCTTTACCAGGTTAACATTTTCGTTAATGTTTTCAATGGTTCGCTTTGGATTTTTAGAAAGTGAAAGCAATATCCCGTCTTCCATCCAATAGCTTGCCATCGTTCCCTCAAATATTTCTTTTCCGGCTGGTGCTGTCATTTTGTTGTGTACAATAAAGATAAGAACTGCTTTTAAATCTGCCCGGCATGCACCTGACCGCCGGATAAACAAGTAATTTTTTCTATCGATGATAAACAACACTGCAGCCTGTACAACTTGTACTGAATAGCATGAAAATTTACGGATAAACAAAAAACGAATGCTGCAATTAAACCAAACACATGGCTACCCTGCAAATTAAAATAAAACTAAAGGGCCAAAATTTCAGCTTACCTGCTACGTAGTCCTGGCAAGACTGCCTATTTATTTCTACTTAAATTTCCAGTATTTGCATCGGTATTAAAATAGTTCTGCAATAACTAAATACGGCATCCGTTTCAATAGTTCAACTACATAAAACCTACCCCACTCATGAAAGCAATTTTCTACGTACTGCCTATTCTCCTGCTTGCCGGCTGTGTTGCAGAAAATGATTCCAAAACTATCTACAGACATATCCGGGATGAAGAACAGGAATTGAAAAGCCTCAGTGTAAAAATAGATTCATTAGACCGGCAACGTATTTCTAAAGCAAGTGCTGGTTCAATTGACGAAACAACTGATTCCGTTACAAAAGTATACATACAAAGGCTGAAAGACAGCGTGAACACAAGACTGGAATATTTTAATGCCATTGTGCACAGGCCAAAAAATAAATCAACAAAAGCTGATGCATTAAAATACCTTGCTTCGGTTAAGCAGCAGTATGATAAGGACCTTAACAATGTTATTTTCCTGGACGATTTATTTAAGGCTTCTACATTCAACCGGTTAAACACCGCCGCCTTCTTTGGCCCGGGCGAATACGAACTGGACGATTCCAGTGCTGCAAATGCTTCTGTTATCATGAAAAATATCATTAAAGAAGCCCACGATTTTTCTGCAAAGCATGCCGACAGAAAACTGAAGGCCCTGTTTATCGTTTTGGGTTATGCTGACGAACAGGAGATCAGCAAAGGAACCGATCTTTACAACAAACTGGCACCGATCACCGGTTCAAAAAAACCCGATCGCCAGCACCTCAATACAGAACTGTCTAACAGAAGGGCCTCTTCAATTAAAAACATACTTAAAAATCAATACAAGCTGGTATTTCCGGCCAATGAAGGGTATTTGTTCTCTTCTTCATTCATTGCTACGGGCAAGGGGGAGCAATTGCCCACAGGTGATATTAAAAATTACCAGTCTTATGATGAGAGACGAAGGGTGGTATTGCTGTACTGGAGCATTTTGCCTGATTTAAATTAAAATGCATTCATCGGTATTAAACACCCGGGCATTGCTGTATTATCTTATAAAAACCTGTTGTTTATCCTGCGCATCAGCCAGCCAGTAATCATTCATCAATGCAAGATTTTCCGGAAGACAATCCGGTTTAAAATACTGTAGTTCCATTGTTTCATGGTTCGAAAAGCCGGGTGTTATAGAACTGGTTAGCCTCGCTTCAAAATACGAGGTAACATATTGAACGCTGCCGTACTCATAGTGATAAGTTTGAGATGGGGGTGACGAATAGACGCCGATAAATCGGGTAATCACCGCTTTTGAGTTTGTTTCCTCCTCAATTTCGCGCAATATGGCTTCTTGAATGGTCTCGCCAAATTCTACATGGCCCGAGATGATGCACTACTGATGAACGTCTCTTCTTTTTTGCAGCAGGATTTCGCCATTTTTGTTGAAAATAGCTGCCGCCACTGCGGGCAATATTTGCGTAGGACTAAGGTTCATTTCTATAGATGTTATTGACAAGTATACAAAAACTGCTATTGCAATATTTTCAAATAAGCCGTCCAGGGGCCTACGTCTTCTTTGTAGTGGCCGGCCATTGCCCGGCATATTTGCGCAATATGATTGAGATCGTGAACCACCCAGGTAGCAAGCAGCTGCGAAAGTGTAACAGCGCCAAATGCAGGGTGAATGCCCTTTTGCTGCAGTTGATCTTCTTGGATATTTTTTGAACGCAGGATTGTCATATTGCTTTTCCGCAATTGTTCAAATTCCTCCAAAAGTTGCAGCAGTGATTTCCCTTTACTTGCATTGAACTGCGCAAACCGGTCGAACACCGCAAATGATTTGTCGGTTGCTGCAGAAAGAATAATACTGGCGCGTGGCATCCAGTCTGTTATTTCTCCGTGTATCAGGTGACCCACAATATCATAAGCACTCCAGGTGCCTGGCCCTTCATTTACAGCAATCCAGTCTGCAGAAAGCCCCTGCAGCATTGCATGTAGAACGCCGGGTGTGCGTTCAAGAATTTCAATTGATTTATTGAGGGTGGAATGCATAGTTAAATTTACGCTACTTAGCAGTAACCGGTCTCCTGAATGCAAATACATTTTTTTGAGGGAACCTAAAATGCTCAGCATTGTGTGCAGGGCTATTCAGATTTCCTGTAAAAAGATAACAACAAGTTTTGGGCAATCAAACTTTTCAGCCAGGCAATACCCCATTGCCTTTGTTCTGCAAGTATCCCCTGCTTTTAAACTGCCCGCATACTATTTTACTTCGCCAATTCACTATCGCAAATAAAAACAGCCCCGTCCCCGGAGCTGTTTACTTACTAACCATTTATGTCTAACTTAATCTCAAAAAAACATTGCTTAAGCCGCATCCATTTCTTTCAGCTTCTCGCGGATTTTTCCTTCAATTTCATCGGCCAGTGCGGGATTGTCCAGCATCAGTTGCTTTACGGTTTCACGTCCCTGGCCCAGTTTATCGCTGTTGTAACTAAACCAGCTGCCGCTTTTTTGTACCACACCCAGTTCCACTCCCATGTCTACAATTTCACCGGCTTTGGAAATACCTTCTCCAAAAACCAGGTCAAACTCTGCTGCACGGAATGGTGGCGCTACTTTGTTCTTAACCACTTTTACTTTTACGCGGTTGCCTACTGCCGCATCGCCATCCTTAATCTGGCTCACACGGCGTATGTCTAAACGTACTGAAGCATAAAATTTAAGGGCATTACCACCGGTAGTGGTTTCGGGGTTGCCAAACATCACCCCAATTTTTTCGCGCAACTGGTTGATGAAAATACAAATGGTATTTGTTTTACTGATGGTAGCAGTTAGTTTGCGCAGGGCCTGACTCATTAAACGTGCTTGCAAGCCCATTTTGCTATCGCCCATTTCGCCTTCCAGCTCACCTTTGGGTACCAGTGCCGCTACAGAGTCAATCACCACTACATCCAGTGCACCAGAAAGAATCAACCGGTCGGCAATTTCAAGACCCTGTTCGCCATAATCCGGCTGAGAAATTAAAAGATTGTCAACATCCACACCCAGCCTTTTGGCATACGCACTGTCAAAAGCATGTTCCGCATCTATTATGGCGCACATGCCTCCTTTTTTCTGCGCTTCTGCAATTACGTGAATGGCAATAGTGGTTTTACCTGTTGATTCCGGCCCGTAGATTTCAACAATACGGCCCTTTGGCAAACCACCAATTCCGAGTGCGGTATCCAAACCAATAGAACCGGTAGAAATCACTTCCATGGGCTCCTGGCTGCGTTCGTTCATCATCATTACACTGCCCTTACCAAAGTCTTTGTCGATCTTGTCCATGGTAAGCTTCAGCGCTTTTAATTTTTCAGTATTTGACATAATGGGTTATTTTTTAATCAAGGTAATATAATGTCAAATGTAGGGAAAAACTTATTATCAACACTAATTTAATTAGCAAAAAAAACTAATTTTTTTGGGTAACCCCTCCAACAAAAAACCCTGCAATGGAAATGGCAGGGTTTTTTTAACACGAGAAAACTTCTGTAAATGTTAAGAACTACAACGATCGCCTGATCTACTGCTAAAACAGTCTTGTAAAGAGACGCATAAAAAAAGCGACAGGCAATACCACTTTAGTGGTAATTCCTGAATTTTGGAAATTTCAATAGCCGGCATAAGCTATTCAGCATCAAATTCTGCTGATGCGGAAGCATTGCCGACTAATAAAAGACCATGGATCTACCAAGGATGTACGAAGGATGTACCAAGGATGGA